>Ga0247611_10000070_pt1 | contig 191026 bp, 160 predicted proteins | sample 177DNAGHGhighgp2_FD_192422 | JGI IMG/M metagenome (GOLD analysis project Ga0247611, IMG submission 192422) | Sheep rumen microbial communities from Palmerston North, Manawatu-Wanganui, New Zealand - 1770 DNA GHGhigh gp2 | ecosystem: Host-associated > Mammals > Digestive system > Stomach >... | reverse complement strand
GTTGGACACCTGCTCTTGAGAAAGTAACCGAGGCTGCTTCTTATAAAGCAACATTCGCTGCTACTCTCAACGAGTACATGATTACCTTCAAGAACGGTGACGAAGTACTCCAGAGCAGCAAGTTCGCTTACGGTGCAACACCTGTTTACAACGGTGCAGTTCCGACGAAGGAAGCTGATGCTCAATACACGTACACGTTTGATAAGTGGAGTCCTGTAGTAGCATCTGTAACTGGTGAGGCTACATACAATGCAACCTTCACTCAGACTCTGAACAGCTACCAGATTACTTGGAAGAACGACGATGGCAGCGTCATCGACGTAACCGAGGTTGCATACGGTATTGTTCCGACTCATGCAGACGCTACGAAGGCTAACACGGCCGAGTACACGTATACCTTCAGTGGTTGGAATGCAACACCTGTAGCAGTCGTTGCTAACGCGACCTACACGGCAACTTACACCAGTGTGAAGAACAAGTACATGATCACATGGCTCAACGAGGACGGCAGTCTGATTGAGACGACCGAGGTAGAGTATGGTGCAATGCCTGCTCACGCAGACATGAGCAAACTCGCTGACGATCAATACACGTACACGTTCGTAGGTTGGACACCTGCTCTTGAGAAAGTAACCGAGGCTGCTTCTTATAAAGCAACATTCGCTGCTACTCTCAACGAGTACATGATTACCTTCAAGAACGGTGACGAAGTACTCCAGAGCAGCAAGTTCGCTTACGGTGCAACACCTGTTTACAACGGTGCAGTTCCGACGAAGGAAGCTGATGCTCAATACACGTACACGTTTGATAAGTGGAGTCCTGTAGTAGCATCTGTAACTGGTGAGGCTACATACAATGCAACCTTCACTCAGACTCTGAACAGCTACCAGATTACTTGGAAGAACGACGATGGCAGCGTCATCGACGTAACCGAGGTTGCATACGGTATTGTTCCGACTCATGCAGACGCTACGAAGGCTAACACGGCCGAGTACACGTATACTTTCAGTGGTTGGAATGCAACACCTGTAGCAGTCGATGCTAACGCGACCTACACGGCAACTTACACCAGCGTGAAGAATAAGTACACGGTAATCTTCGCTAACGAAGATGGTACTGCTCTGCAGACCGAGAGTCTGGATTACGGCACGATGCCTGAGTATAAGGGTGCTACTCCGACCAAGGCTGCGGATGCACAGAGCGTTTACACCTTCGCTGGTTGGGCTCCGGTTGTTGAGACCGTTACCGGTGCTGCTACTTACACCGCAACGTTCACCGCTGCTCCTGTTGAGTACGCAGTTCACTTCATCAACGGTGAAGATACGCTCCAAACGAGCAAGTGGGCTTATGGTCAGACACCTGTTTACAGCGGTGCTACTCCGATTAAGGCTGCTAATGCGAAGTACACATACACGTTCGCTGGTTGGACACCGGCTATCGCTCCTGTAACAGGCGAAGCGACTTACACGGCTCAGTTCGATCAAACGACGAACATGTACACTATTATCTTCCGTAACGATGATGGTACAGAGCTGCAGAAGAGTACAATGGGGTATGACCAAACACCGATTTATATGGGTGCTACTCCGACTAAAGCTGATGATGAACAGTATTCGTATACTTTTGCTGGATGGACACCGGCTCTCGTCAATGTATCTGGAGATGCTGTTTATACTGCTATCTATTCAAAGATTGCAAATACTTACACGGTTGTCTTCAAGAATGAAGACGGTGCAGAATTGCAAAATTCTGAATGGAAGTATGGTGCAATACCGGAATACACTGGTGCAACTCCGACTAAGGATGCTACAGTTGATAAGGTTTACGAGTTTATAGGTTGGACACCGGCTATCACCGAAGTAACAACTGCTGCTACTTATACTGCTCAATTCAGAGAACTCGCTCGCACATACACAGTAACTTGGATCATGAATGGAGAACAATTCACCGAACAGGTTGCTTATGGTGTTGTTCCGACTGCACCGACTGTTAAGGATTATGAGACTGCCGATAAGGTTTATACATTTGATAGCTGGACTACAGAAATTGTAGCAGTTACGGGTGATGTCACCTATACAGCATCTTATACTGCTGTCGAGCGTATGTACACTGTTACATTCGTGGTTGGTCCAATCCGCTATTCCGTTGAGGTTCCTTATGAGACTCCGATGAGTGGCATAATCAGTGGCGCATTGAATGAGGCACTCTCATTCTATGGATTCACTAAGGACGGTGAAGGTCACTATCAGTATAGCAATGGAACAACGCTATATACCTTCATTGGATGGGATATCGATATACCTGAAAAAGTTACTGAAAATGCAACTTATACGGCAATTTATGTTACCGAACCGATTCTTGGAATAGATAATATTAAGGAGAATACTCCTGCTACCAAGATTATCGAGGAAGGTGTTCTATACATCATCCGTGATGGTAAGAAATTCTCGAATACTGGCCGACTCGTTGAATAGTACGAGGCCTGAATAAGAAATAGGGGCGTCCAATTATGGCGCCCCTATTTTTTTAAAATAAACCAATAAAAAAATACCTTATTGATTTTTAACTTTTGCTAAAGCAATCACTTCCTCTGCAATACGCTTCGCTGAATCCGGTTGAGCCAACGTCAGTATATTGGTATGGAGCTGTTTCAACCTCTTCTCGTCTTTAATTAGTTCCAATGCGGTATCTACTAACTTCTCTACAGCCTCTGCATCGCGTACTAACACTGCCGCGTTCTTATTAACCAGTGCCATCGCGTTATGCGTCTGATGGTCTTCGGCTACGTTCGGAGAAGGAACTAAGATACATGGTTTGCCGAGCAAACATAATTCTGATATCGAACTTGCTCCGGCACGCGAAATAACCAAATCAGCAGTTGCATACCTGTCCGGCATATCTGCTAAAAAAGGAAGAATCTCAATATTGTCTAATTGCCGGTCTTTGTATTGGTCATAGTAAATCTTTCCGGTCTGCCAGACAACATTGATGCCTGCTGCCTCGAGTTTATCGATACCGGCAGCTATGGCCTCATTGATTGTCCTGGCCCCTAAACTGCCACCGATAATCAGCAGATTCTTGCTGCCATTCCCTTTTTGCTTCTTGCCATCTAATAAATTCTGACGCACCGGATTTCCTGTCAAGATAATCTTGTCTGCAGGAAAGAAACGATCCATATTCTCATAGGCTACGCAAATCTTTGCTGCATCGTCCTTTAGCAATTTATTGGTTACACCGGCAAATCCGTTTTGTTCTTGTAGCAATATGGGTACGCCCATTTTTGCAGCTACTTTCATGGCCGCTCCTGAAGCATAACCACCTACGCCAACTCCTACATCTGGACGGAAGTCTTTGACAATTTTCCGTGCCATACGCATAGAGCGTAACAAATCAAAAATTACTGACACATTTTTCCATGGCTGGGCGCGATTGAATCCTCTTACCGGTAATCCGATAATCCGGTATCCTGCTTGTGGTACACGCTCCATCTCCATACGACCAAGCGCACCTACAAACAGAATCTCTGCTTGTGGATCCAACTCGCGTAAGGCATTGGCAATACTTACTGCGGGGAAGATGTGACCACCTGTTCCACCGCCGGAAATAAGGTATCTCATATCAATAACTCAATAATCTATAATCAATAATTCAATAATCATTAATCATTAATCATTAATCGTTATATCCGGCACATCTTCCAATGATTCATCGGTCGTACGTTGTTGTCTGTCGGATAGTTCTTTTTGCTCACGACTGACAGCCATGATAATGCCGAAATATACGCTGGTGATAATCGCGCTGGTTCCTCCTCTTGATATCAGTGGTAGAGGCTGTCCTGTTACAGGACCCAAACCGACTGCTACCATCATGGATACTAACGCTTGGCATGTGAGCATCAGCGCAAGACCCATAACCATCAGCATGGCGGCGTAATCACCAAATCGGCTGCTTGTCAGGCAGGCACGGAATAGAATGGCGAGATAGATAAATATCAAGAATATTACGCCTACAATACCGCTTTCTTCTACTATAATAGCAAATATATAATCCGCAAATGCTTGTGGCAGGTAGTCGCGTTCTTGACTATTACCGGGGAACACACCAAAAGGAGTCTTGCCGCCACGAGCAACTGCTACTTTGGCTATCTTGCGCTGATAGTTCTCGTCCAAATCGGCATTATCGATTCCCTTATCTTCTTTCGCAAACATCTCGGCAAACATCGCATCAACACGTTTTACTTGCGTTATAGTTCGCGCAAACGGTCCTTCTATGCTTCTATGCTTACGTATGAATCCGAACTCAACTATCAAGTAACCGCTTGTCATTAGTAGTACGGCTATTCCTACGGTGGCGCCGATATATTTCCAAGGCAGACGTGCCAATATCCACATCAGTAGCACAATGCCTGCCAATAGTACAGCGGTGGATAGGTTGCCTGTCATTATCGGAAGGCACGTCACGGCTGTCAGACCCAGTGTCCAGAAGAAGTATTTCTTTTTGTCTTCTTCTGTACGGATACGGGCTAATAAATCCGCAACTACAATCAGCAGACTTAACTTCGCTAACTCGGATGGTTGGAATTGTACTCCGGCAATCTTCAGCCAACGGCTGGCACCGTTTAAGTTAACTACCATTGGATTCGATGGAGGTAGGATGACTAACAAAGCGCCAAAAATAATGGATAGAAGGAGTAGCGGATATCCAAATGCGCGGATATATGAACTCGGCACAAATTGTACGAAGAACGCAATAGCAATTCCGATTAGCAACCATAGCATTTGAGTAAACACTGGTCCCAAAACGGAGTGCTTCTCATATACTAATGTGCTTCCTGCCGAGAATAGTGCTATCACGGCGACAATAACCAAGGTGATAAATAGCACCCAATATGTTTTGTCTATATATTTTAAATCCGGTAGTTTCATAATGCACGTACGGCTTTCATGAACTGTTCTCCGCGGTCTTCGTAACTCTTAAATAAATCAAAGCTTGCACAGCAAGGCGATAGTAATACAGTATCACCTTCTTTGGCTGCTGCAAATGCGCCTTGTATCGCATCATGCAGGTTGTCTGTATCAATGATAGGCAAACCGAAATTCCCAAAATGTGCTCTTAATTTCTCGTTATGCAAGCCCATGAATACCAGCGTATGACATTTCTCTTTCACCAGTTTGTCTATTTCACTATAATCATTTCCTTTATCTTTTCCGCCAAGGATAAGAACCGTGGGCGTGCTCATGGCTTCTAAGGCGTACCAACACGAATTGACGTTTGTCGCTTTACTATCGTTGATAAATCGAACACCTCGCACGGTCGCAACGTATTGTAGGCGGTGTGCTACGCCGGCAAACTGCTGCAATGATTCACGGATAACATCATTCTTGATATGGAGCACTTGCGCTGCGATGGATGCTGCCATTGAGTTCAGCTGATTGTGTTTGCCTTCCAGAGATAGTTCCTTGTAGGGCATCGTCAGTTGCTCTCCTGCATCTACCACTAAATCGTTACCTCTGATGTAGGCCGCGTTACCTGTTTTTCCGAATGGGTATAACGTAGCGCCCAATGACATCTTCCGTATCTCGCGATCAATAACTGGATCTTCTGACCAGTAGATAAACGCATCGTCTTTTGTCTGGTTTTGTGTGATGCGGAACTTGGCATTTACGTAGTTTTGAAACTCAAAATTATAGCGGTCAAGGTGGTCGGGAGTAATATTGAGCAATATGGCAATGTTCGCGCGGAAGTCATACATATTGTCCAATTGGAAGGAACTTAACTCGATTACATAGTAATCGTGTTTCTCGTGAGCCACTTGTAGTGCTAACGATGCGCCGATATTTCCTGCCAACCCCACATTTAGTCCTGCGCGTCGGAGAATATCGTATATCAGCGATGTGGTTGTTGTCTTCCCGTTAGAGCCGGTAATACAAATCATCTTTGCTTTCGTGTACCGTGCTGCAAACTCAATCTCGGAGATAATGGGTGTGCCTTGTTCTTGCAACTTCACAATTATTGGTGCGCTTAAGGGGATGCCGGGTGATTTAATCACTTCATCTGCACATAAAATGCGTTCTTCTGAGTGATGCCCGTCTTCCCATGCTATACCATTTTGGTCAAGTAAGGCGCGATAAGGAGCTTTGATTTCGCCCATATCGCTTACAAACACTTCAAAGCCTTTCTCTTTTGCCAAAATAGCAGCGCCCGTTCCGCTTTCTCCTGCGCCTAATATTACAATCTTTTTTCCCATAACTCAATAACTCAATAATTCGATAACTCGATAATTCTATCTAATCTTCAACGTCAGTATCGTAAACGCCGCCAATATCAGTGTTACCAGACAGAACCGCAGCACAATCTTTGTTTCATGATGCAGGTTCTTACTTCCTTTGAATCGGACAATACATGTCGGATCGTTCTTGAGCACTTGTTCCATAGAGGTACGGAAGTGGTCATGTAGCGGAGCTCGTTTGAATACGCGCACGTGTTTTCCGCGTGATTTATAAAACTTATACACTTGCGTTTGCAGTATAACAGATACACTTTCCATTAGGAATACGCCGCATAGAATGGGCAGCAGCAACTCTTTGTGAATGATGATTGCGCTAACGCCGATAATGCCGCCAATCGTCAAACTGCCGGTATCGCCCATGAATATCTGTGCGGGGAATCCGTTCCACCATAGAAAGCCTACCAATGCACCGATAAAGGATGCTAAGAATACCACTAACTCTTCGCTGCCGGGGATATACATAACATCAAAGTAATCTGACCAAACAGTTGAACCGCTCACATAAGCCAGTACCACCAGTGCAACACCTATTATTGCCGAGTTGCCGGCGCACATTCCGTCCATGCCGTCATTTAGGTTGGCGCCGTTACTTACTGCCGCAACGACCAATATGGTCAATATCACGAAGAATATCCATCCGGCACGGTACATGTTTTCTTCCCCTAAGAACGCAAACATATCTGCGTAGTTCGCATTGTGGTTTTTGAAGAACGGGATTGTCGTTCGGGTGCTCTTTACCTCTGGCGATTTATACAAATACATTGTCCCCATTTCTATCGGCTGGTTATCATCTTCCGGTTGAACGGCGGCATTGATTGTCGGGGTGCGGTATTCCACGCTCTCGTTCATCACGCAGGCAGGGCTGTAACGTAGCGTCAAGCCGATTATCAGACCTAATGCCACTTGTCCTGCTATCTTTATCCAGCCGTTTAGGCCGTCCTTGTTCTTACGGAAGGTCTTGATATAGTCATCCGCAAAACCTAATGTGCCGAGAATCAGGGTAGTCACTAACATCAGTAGCATATATACATTCGATAATTTGCCCATCAGCAGACTCGCTGTTAATATGGCTACGATAATTACAATCCCGCCCATTGTCGGCACACCTTTTTTCGCAATGTTGAATGGGTCTATTTTCTCGTCGCGTTGTGTCTCGGATATGTTGCGACGCCGAAGCATATTGATAAACTTCTCACCGAATAGTATGCTCACTAACAGGGCTATCACACCTGCTACAATGGCGCGGAACGATATATAGGTCATCAACCGCGCTCCTGGAATCGAATTAAAATGTTCAAATAATGTGTATAACATAAGCCAAAAAACTAAACTCTCAACTCTCAATTCTCAACTCTCAATTCTCAATTCTCAATTCTCAACCATCCTCCGTATCACCTCATGATCATCAAAATGATGCTTTACGCCTTTGATTATCTGGTAGTCTTCATGTCCTTTTCCTGCCACCAGTATCACGTCGTCGGCTTGGGCAATCGTGCACGCGGTTTTTATTGCCGATTCGCGGTCTTCGATAATCAGCGTCTGTCTCAGTTCATCTTCCGTCAGTCCTGCTGCCATGTCGCGTAATATATCCAGTGGCTCCTCATCGCGCGGGTTATCGCTTGTCAGTATCAGTTGTTCGCTGCCATGTTTTGCAATCTGGGCCATCATCGGTCGCTTGCCTTTGTCGCGGTTGCCGCCGCAGCCTACTACAGTAATCAGTTTCGCATTTTCCTTCTTAATCTCGCGGATAGTACTAATCACATTCTCCACTGCATCGGGCGTATGGGCATAATCGACTATTGCGGTCCAGCCTTTGGGTGAACGGATGGTCTCAAAACGTCCGTTCACGGGGGTCAGCGTGCTTAATATACGCAGCACTTCCATTTTCTCAAATCCCAATCCTAACGCGGCGCCGTATATACACAGCAGGTTACTTACGTTGAAACGTCCCACTAAGGGTACAAACACCTCTTGCCCATCCATATTCAGCAGCATACCCTCGAATCCTTCTTCCAATATCTGGGCACGATAATCTGCCATGGAGCGGGTAGAGTAGGTATATACTTTTGCCGCGCAGTTCTGTGTCATCACCAGACCGTTCTTATCGTCTTTGTTGGTTATGGCAAACGCGCTTTTTTTCAGACCGTCAAACAGTCGTTTCTTGGTGTCGCGGTAGTTGTCGAAGGTCTTGTGATAGTCTATATGGTCGCGTGTCAAGTTGGTGAACAAGGCGCCGTCGAAGTCCAAACCTGCAATACGTTCTTGGGCGATAGCGTGACTGCTTACTTCCATAAACGCATATGTGCAACCTGCTTCCACCATACGTGCCAATAGCCCGTTCAGTTCCAACGCATCTGGTGTCGTGTGGGTGGCGGGAACGGCCTCGTCTTCGATGTAATTGACTACGGTTGAAAGCAATCCTGCCTTGTATCCCATAGCGCGTGTTAGTTTATATAGTAAGGTCGCGATGGTTGTCTTTCCGTTGGTACCTGTCACGCCTACCAATTTCATCTTCTTGCTCGGTTCGCCAAACCATTTGCTTGCCATCAGTCCCAATGCTTTATCCGTGTTTTCCACCAGCACATAGGTCGCAGGACTTGGTGTTGTGGGGATGTACGCTTCGTTGGATAGTACAACTGCAACTGCACCTTTGGCGACACAGCCATCAATGAATTCGTGTCCATCTACTGCTGTGCCTACCTGTGCAACGAACATACTGCCTGCATTTACTTTGCGCGAGTCAAACTGAATGTCCGTAATCCGAACATCTGTCCGGCCGATTACCTTTACCGGCTCAATAACTTCTAATAATTCCCTTAACTCCATAATCAATAATCGATAATCAATAATCGATAAACTCATCTTTTTTCCAGCGATAAACTGCCTCCTTCTTTGATGGCATAGCAATCGCTATAGGCTATTGTTTTTTCTGCAATCTGTCGTACCACATTGCCGCAATCGTATCCCGCGTCATATGCCGGATAGTTTTTCGGGTTTTCTATCATGCAGATGCACGTATACTGAGGTGCTTCTTCCGGAAAATACCCCACAAACGTCATTCTGTGATTTCGGCCGGAGTAACCGCGCCCTGGAATAAACAACTGCGCGGTGCCGGTTTTGCCTGCAATATGTACCAAATCGCTTTGTGCCTTATACGCCGCTATATGTCCGTTCCATTTCCGCACGGACGCTGTTCCGAGGTTATTATCCCATACCACATCGTGTAAGCACGCGCGGATATCTGCTAACGTCGATTTCTTGCACATAGACGATTTAATCGTTTCTGTACTAAACCGTTTCATCGTTATGCCGTCTTGTTGCAGTTCTGTTACCAGCATCGGACGAATCATCTTTCCGTCGTTCGCAATCCCGTTGTAGAATGCCAATATCTGCATCGGACTCAGTTCTACGGAATAACCATACGCCATCTTGCTTATCGTTACCGCATCGTTCGGAACCTGTATCCGCGGAGCATCGGCGCCGGGTATCTCGCTGTAGAAACTGTCACGCAGGTTCATCTTCTCCAGTTTCTTCACAAACTTCTCCGCATTGCCATCGTAAGCGCGGGTCACAATCTTTGCCAATGCGATGTTTGAACTCACTGCCAGTGCGCTGCGTACGCTATAGGTCGTATCTTTCGGGTGCGAATCTGTATGTTTTGATTTGCCCAAATACACCCATCCGTCGCGATACACTTTGATAGTGTCTGTTATCTTTATTTTCCCGTCATCGATGGCTGCCATCAGCGCAATGGTCTTGAAGGTCGAACCCGGTTCTACGCGGGTAACGGCGTGGTTCATGGACTCTGAATAACTGCCGTCTTTGTTACGGTCCAGATTTGCTATCGCTTTGATATGGCCGCTTTGGGTTTCCATCAATATACAGCAACCCCAATCGCCGCTGACCATCTCTAAGCGGTCGCGCAGTGCCTTTTCTACAATGTCCTGAAGGTCTGTATTGATGGTTGTTACAACGTCCCAGCCGTCTTCTTCCTCTTTCACGGTAATATGTTCCCATCTGCCGCCTACGCGTTGCAAAGTGCTGATGCCGTCAATGCCTGCCAATTCGGTGTCAAACGCTTTCTCCAAACCCGCATTGCCATGACCGCCGTCACCGTAGATGCTGCCAATCGTACGGCTTGCCAGACTACCGAACGGCTTTACGCGCCTATGTTGGTCGTCAAAGGACACGCCGGATTTATATACGCCGCGGCGAACCAATGGCAGTTTGGCTACTTGTTTGCGTTCTGTATAGGATATACGTCGTTTGGATAGCCTGTTGATATTCTTTCCTTTGCCCTTATTGCTGCGGAAAGCGTCCACCATAATCTTCTTGTATTCTTCTTTGGTCCTGTCCCCGATGATTGTGCTCAATCCGTCGGCAATCGAATCAACGTACTTGTTGAACAGCGTGTCACCGCCTAAATGCAGTGCTTCTACGCGCGTATCCATCGCTACGTAGTATTGCGGCATACTGCTTGCCAGGATACGTCCCTCGCAGTCCAATATATTTCCACGGGTCGCGGCTACGGGTTGATTCGTCTTGACTTGGCTTGCAGCTACGCGCAACCATTGTTCGCGCTCTTTGGTCTGAATCACGATTACCTTTATCACAACACCGATAAACCCGCCAAGTATCAGCAGGAATATCGCTGCAAAACGCAAGATCGTATTTCTTTGATAATCACCCATGTTTTTCTGCTACGCGTAATCGGGCGCTTCTTGCTCGGGGATTTCTTGCCACTTCCTCTTCGCTTGCGCTCAGACCTTTTTCTATCAATGTAAATGGCGCCAAACTGTTGCCATAAAAATCCTTCTTTATCTCACCTTCCAAATTCCCGCTGCGGAGGAAGTTCTTCACAATCCGGTCTTCTAACGAATGGTACGTCAGCACGGCTATCCGTCCGCCTGGTTTCAGCAAGTCGCGGGCGGATGTCAGCATGTCGCGTAGCGCGCCCAATTCGTCATTCACTTCTATCCGCAATGCCTGAAACAGACAGGTCAGTTCTTTCTTCTTTCGCGGGTCCAGGTTCTCTAACGACCAGTGTTCGCCCACCAATGCTTTGACTGCGTCCCATGTGGTCAATACCGGCCGTGCTTGAAGCAGCTTCCGTGCTAATGGACGCGCATTCTTCAGTTCTCCATATATATATAACACGCGCGCGAGATCTTCTTCGCTGTAGGTGTTTACGATGTCGGCGGCTGTGATTTTCGCTTGTCGGTTCATCCGCATGTCTAATGGTCCGTCAAACCGGAAAGAGAATCCGCGTTCGGCTTCGTCAAAGTGGTGAAAGCTCACGCCTAAATCGGCTATCAGTCCGTCTATTGCTGTTACGCCGTAGTAGTCCATGAAGTTTGCCAGATAACGGAAGTTCCCGTGTACGAACTGCCAGCGTTCATCTTCTATAGCGTTTTGGTAGGCTTCCATATCTTGGTCAAACGAATACAACTGAATCTTGCAATCTCCAATCTCCAATCTCCAATCTCCAATCTCCAATTCGCGCAATTTTCCCAAAATTGCACGACTATGTCCTCCGCCACCGAATGTCACATCCACATAAACGCCATCCGGCTTGATATTCAAACCGTCTATTGTCTCTTTCAGCATCGCCGGTATGTGGTACACATTCTCCATAATTCGTTCAATTCATCATTTCATCATTCAGCGGCTCTGCCGCGGCTCAATTCATCATTTCATCATTCAGCGGCTCTGCCGCAGCTCATTCCACTCTTATCGCCGGTTTCTTATTCTCTTTCAGTTTACTTCCGCTTTTTACTAATTCCTCGGCTATATAGCTTTGTCTGGTCATGTTCACTAATTGTGTGGATAGGGACAGGTATTCAAACTTCTTGTCGCGTACTTCTTTGCGCAGGTCGCTCAGTCGGTGTTGTTGTTGCATGGATTGGTAGCCGACGAGGATATAGATGAACACTAACACGCAGATTAGTGCAATCAGTTTATACTGTTTGCGCAGCCATTCGCTTCTCAGGAACTCGCCGTTCAACCATCCTTGTATCGTCGTACTTTTCATAACTCCATCATTCAGCGGCTTTGCCGCGGCTCAATTCATCATTTCATCATTCAGCGGCTTTGCCGCGGCTCAATTCATCATTTTTTTCATCCTCACTCGTATTTGTTCTGCCAAGTCTTTTTGTTCCATTTTCTTGGCTGCGAACACTTCGGGTTGCCATAGTGCGAAGCGGTCATACATGCCGATGAACACCAATTCGTTTTTGTTTGTGGCTGTTTGTTCGCCGGAAGTCAGGCCTTCCAGCACACGTTTTTGGAGGAGTATGCGTCCTTGGTTATCAGGTTCTAAGAACTCTGCGTCGGCCATGAATTGCATCAGCAGCATTTGGTCGTCGGGGTCCCATTCGTTGAGGGCGTTGCGCAGGGCGCTTACTTTCTCGTTCCACACTTGTTCGGGGTAGAATATCAGACATGCGTTATCGGTATCGCGTCGCATGACGATATGTCGGGAGTTCATTTCGGCGAGGATTTTACGGTATCCTGCTGGCACGAATATACGTCCCTTTTCATCTACCTTCGCATCAATATTGCCTATAAATGTACTAATCATTGTTTAAAAGTTTAATGATTATTGATTATCGATTTGAATGTGGTGATTGCGAAGTCCGGATAGGAGGGCGCCAACCTTTTGGGATTGTTCTGTTATGGTTTCCATATCTGTACTTGAGATATATCCTAATTCGTGAGCAATGTCTAATTGGCAATTTACTTCGCATAGTGAGCCGAAGGCTATTTCAATAAAATGAATTTGTTCTTTGGGTGAACGTCTTCCTGAGCCTTCTGCTATATTTGATGGGATAGATATTACGGCTCTACGTAGTTGATCACATAGGGCATAAGTCTCTTCTTTGGGAAATTTTTTAAGAAGAGAATAAACCATAATTACCATGTTTTTTGCTTCAACATAGGTGTCTAACTTCATATAGTCGTATTTCTTTGCCATAATTCAATAATCAATAATTCAATAATTCAATAACTCAATAACTCAATAATCAATAATTCAATAACTCAATAACTCAATAATCAATAATTCAATAACTCAATAACTCGATAATTCAATAATTCAATAATCAATAATTCAATAACTCAATAACTCAATAATTCGATAATTCGATAATCGTTTTTCTAAAAACGCTGCAAAGATACAAAAAATTTTTGATATATCACCACTTTTCCCCACAAAAAATCATTTTACATGCATTTTTACAGGTTTTTTACATTTTTTTTGATAAAATTTCACGAAATTTACAATAATTTACATCATTTTTCTACAAAGTGGTGAAAAGTGGGTGTATTTTTCTACTTTCTACTTTCCACTTTCCACCTTCCACCTTACACCTTACACCAATTCTTAATTCTCATTAACGCTTTAATGCTTTAACGCTTTAACACTTTAACACTTTAACGCTACTAAAAAAGTGCCGCTTTTTCATCAATCCATCATTTAGTGCCGTAGGCACTCCACGTTGCGCAGCAACACTACACGAAAAAAGCAGCGCATGCCGCTTTTCCTTCGTACATCGTACATTCGTAAATCGTAAATCACTTCAACTCTCAATTCTCAATTAAAGTTGGAGCGTCCTTTGTTCTTTGCTCCTTTGTATTAGGTTATTATTAGGTGATTATTAGGATATTATTAGGTTATTATTAGGTTATTAACCCGACAGAACCCTGATAAAAACCTCATAGTGTATTCACAGGGAATTTCGTGCATCCATAGCGCATAAAAAAGCAGCCCGCTTCCGCAGGCTGCAATTTCCAATAATCAATAATCGATAATCAATAATCGATAATCAATAATCAATTGTCAATAATCGCTTACTTCGCAATACACTTTTCACCATTAACGATGTAGAAGTGACCCGGATAAATCGTGCTCACACGACGACCAAGTACATCGTAGATAGCTTCTGAACTATGTACATTCTGTCCGCCATCATTGGTGTTCTCAAAGCTCGTTACGACTGGAGCTTCCGCTTGGAACAACAGGAAGAATCGGCCTTCGTAATTGCCTTTCTCCAACTCTACAAGATAATCGCTGCTAAGAAGGTTAATCTTCTCGGATTGATACATATCGTAGAGTACAGGTGCCATTCCTACGTGCTTGTCAACATTCAGCTTGAATGTGTATTCACCATTGTTTGCAATATTGATTACAAGTGGAACGGTGTCGGTTCCTAAAGGCAGAACGTTTGCAGCAAACGGAACATCTTTCTCGGCAAGAGAGTAGATCTGGTTCGCTTTCTTCTCTATCATCTTATTGAGATCATAGTTCTGGTCGAAACCGGTTGTAGCGTTCTCTTGCAACCAAACAAACGTGCGGTCGAGTGCATCGTTATCAGAACTGAGCAACTCAATCTCTACTTTCGTAGCCTTCGTTTCAGAAGTCTGTCTATGTCTTGCTGCAATAGAAGATGGTTGTACGTCACCCTTCGAGTATTGTGCCCAATCAATCGTTCCGGCAAACTGAACCATATATGAGTTGAAGGACTTATAAGTAAATGCTCTTCCATCCGTTACGGAATAGGTTCCTTTTGCCCATTGTGCGCCTGAAGTCTGCTCGGTGAATTCATACAAGAAGCGCGGAGCCGCATTAACTACTAATTCCGGACTTGCCTGAGTGTAATCATCAATCGTGATATTCTTATATCCCGGCGTTCCGATACACTTCCAGTTGCTATCTTTCTTATCTCTGTCGTCGCGCGTGATTGAGCACGGTTGGTCAGGATAAGTAATTGTCAGGGCGTCGCCGGTAGCCGGAGTGATAGTAAATCCTGAGGTTGTAGATGGGAAGTACATCGTGAGCATAGAGCCATCGTCATGGGTTACCCATACAACTGAGTCGGATAAGCCATCAGCAGTTTTAATAGGTTTATGAGTAACGGGGTCTAATACCGTATCTCGCGTTTGATAGATAATACCATCTTTCCAGACGTTATTGTTCTCAAGTGCTTTCTTATCCACAGAGAGCAAATATCCTTCTCCGGCTTTCATCACATCATCCGGACTCATCCATTCCCAGAAGGTCGGTGTTTCAATGAACCAGCCGTTTTGAGCACGCAAATCACCACGATAGCGTTGGATACCCCAATAGTTCATAAATCCACCGATACCGAAGATATTGCTTACCTTGCAGTCGAATGGCAGCGAGATGAAGTAGTGACGTTCGATATTGCCGCTTCCGCCATGATCTGCTTTCTCGTTATCCAACTCAAGAGCAAAGATGGCTTGCTTGATATCCTCAATGCGTGACTCATTGGTCTTGAAGCTTATTTGTGCAGCATTGCCGTCCTCATGACGCAGAAACATTACGTCTGCATCTACATCCAGCACGCCATCGATTACGCGGTCAGCAGGAGCCCAAGCCGCGAAGAGTCGGTTGGTCTTGAAGTCATATACGACACGCAGTCCATATACACCCGGTGTTGTACCTGTTTTGATTACGGGGAAGGATACAGGATTCGAGGTCTCGTGACCTAACTCATCCTTTTCCATTCCCAATAAATAGTGAATACCTTTATAGAAGGATTTGAGTACTACGTCTGCTGTCTTATGCGTATCATCAATTTTCGCGTAAACGATAATCTCATATACCCAGTTCGACTTATCTGCAAATTTTGAATCGTTCGGATTAGAAGTATAGCGCGCATCATCCAGCAAGGTTACGCAATCTATTTCCTTATAGATTTGGCTGCCGGTAGCACATACAACATTGAGGAAGTGATTAGTCGTAGAACCACCAACGATGCCGCGAACGATTTCGTTAGTAGTGGGCTCGTAACCGAAGCGCAGGTTGATACCATCGGCTTCGTTAGCATATTCATCCGCTGTAATGTTACAGAGGACGGGGTTATAGTCGTTAGCCACAGTACCCTTGATATTCTTTGTTTCGTTTTTAGCAACGTTTGCTACCCAATAGTAACTGAAGCTCTCATTTGGGAAGTTGGTATTACGTGTAAACTCTGTCATGAGGTTGGCAGGATTTGTCTTATAGTTATTCCAACCACCGGCAGCGCCATCCGTACGGATGTAATAATTACCATCGTAGAGTGCTACATTTGTCAACGAGGGCGAAGCAGGATTTGTCATGTCAATCTTAGCTGTATAAACGCCGGAAGTGGCAAATGTGCTTGCAGGGACCGTTGCAACGGATGTTCCGTTGTGTTCGATGGTAACAACGCCTTGGCGATAAGACTTAGACTCGCTTACGGACGGAGCGAAGAAGGAAACTATTTCATCGCTGGTCTCAACGATATTAGAGGTATAGATATCGCCTGAGCCCATGGTAATTTGTATGTTCCAACTGTCGTTACAGAGTCCTGTTCCTTCCTTAACGGCATTACGCTGCTTATCCAATCCGGCGTCGTGCTTGATGGTATAGCAACTGTTTGCCGTCACATTAGTAATGTTTTGGGTTTGGCGCCATGCATCATTAAAGTTGTCGTAAAAGAAGATGAAGTTAGTCTTCGGTGTAGCCTCTGTACTGACAGGTACGCATGCTTGGTAGTACTTGCCGTCTGCTCCATCTTTAATCCAGGACATAGTCACATCGCCTTCGAAACTAGGGTTAGCATTTGTGCCGGCTCCGCCCCAATAGTGCATCTTGACGATATTGCTATATACCCAGTGGTTATCATCGGAAGGAATCTTAGCTTGTATAGTCAAACCATTCATCACTTTAACGGTGAGCGTTTTGGTGATAGTTGCCTCAGTATGGGTTGAATAGGTATACGTGATGTTGAACGTAGCCGTTCCAGCCTCGGAGCCGGAAACGATGATGTTCGTACCTGATACAACGGCATTGATTTTCTCCGAACCACTTGCGCGGGTTGAAGTAATATTGATATCCGCGAAGTTGATTCCGTCTGCCCAAACGACAGTAGGTACAACGGTTACTTTCTCGCCAACCACAGCCGCAACGGTGGAGGTTGGGAAATTAGCTACCAATATATATTGCGACCAACCATGATGGATACCGCCGGTAGTAACATCCTTATCGGCATCGTTATAGAACCAGTTATCTCCGGTTTGCCCGTCAGCAATGGTCAAGTTGTCTATTTGAGATGAGGCATTATTGTTGAAATTAACTTTTTTCTGTACATCGTGGTTATAGTCAATCTTATATACATTCTCTTGATAAGAAGTCATTGCTCTACCATGCCATGGCTTTTCAGGGTCATTATTGACATCCCACATATAAGCATATACGGATGACCAACTATCCTTATTGAAGAAATACATGGTATAGTCATTAGCCACCCACTCGGCGTACAGAGTCTTGTTTGCATTAATTGCAGTCAGTGTTCCTTTAGCATCATAGTGCGTTCCTCCTCCTTCAGCAGCGGTGTTCCAGCCATTGAAAGCGTAGCCTTCTTTATAAAGATAGCCGCTATTGTTTGCCAAAGTAACGTCACTTGCCGGAATATGATAAGATACAGCCGGAACATCACCACTCGTTTTGCCATTACCATCATAAGTTACAGAATATGCGGTTGGATAAGTAACGGAAAGTGAATTCGTAGTTGGATTATATGAGAATGTATAGTCACCATCGAAATCTGGAGTAATTCCACAATTCTCAGTCACATTACTCATCGTCCACTTAGAACTATTAGTTCGAGTCATAGTGCCTGTATTACCAAAGAACTCTGAATTCTCAACAACCTTAAACCAATAGGTCGATCCCGCTGTTAGGCTAACGGTCTTAGTCCAAGGCGTAGAGGCTGTATTGAAATCATAGGTGTCGGTTCCGGTACCACCTGTACGAGCAGAATAGAAACGAATCTGGTTAAATACCGGCCAAGTGACGGTGAGTTTAGGTGTAGATGTAGAATAGTCCAACTTAAACTCATAATTTCCTGTAACATACGCACGCAACTCAATGTTCTTTCCGTCCGTAACTAATGATTTTGCTTTACCATCTTCGGCTTTTAGCAGATAGTATGAAGATCCGTCCGCTCCAAGACTATACCACGTTGAGGTACTGGTATTATAAATCTTGAATTGGAAATTTCCATTATTATCTCCTGAACAAATAGTAGTTACTGGTACAGTGAAGTAAACAACACTTTCTGTGGAGTGCCCGGTTTTCTTGAACATGGTGTTGTTGGCATCTGCTGTGGTGCGCCATGTGGTTCCTGTTGTAACAATCTTATTACCACCGGCTACAATCCACGGGCTACTCAAATCCTCTTCAAATACAGCGGTAGCAGTACCGGTGCTTCCGGAACCATCCGCCTTCAATATAATAGTGGAACTTGTTAGAGAAGAAGCTGAAGCAGCCGCACCCGTCAAGTCCCAACGAACGAATTTATATCCACTAGCTGCTGTAGCCGTAATACTTTGAGTAGTAGCCACACCCAGAGAAGCAGTTGCTCCCCAACTTTTTGTGGTACTTCCGAACTTCAGCGAACCCCAAGAAGTCGTTGCTGTGGTAACTGTGATGGTCGATTTCGTTTCAGTTGCAGACACATTAATCGCCACATCTGTCGCAGGCATTGTGAATGAGTAAGTGGTACCGCTTTGTGAAAGCGATGCATCACTACTGGTTACAGATACTGTATAGCCAGTATTTGGCGTTACTGTAAAGGATTTGCTATCTTCATATTGACCAGTTGTCGGATTAGAACCACCATAAGTCCAATTGCCAGCTGATGTATAGGTAATATTATAGGTTGTTTTTATAAACTTCACATATACGGTTACATCACTACTGAGAGAAGCAATTGTATAAGTGGTACTTCCTGCGTCATGTTTACCAGCTGTACAAGCGGCGTTAGTGTACCAACCTTCAACCTCATAGCCTGTATTCGGCGAAGCGGTAAAAGTAATATTAGATGCGCTCAATACATCATCTCCCGAAGAGATAGCAGAGCTGGTAGTGTTGTTCTTCGCACTGATGGAACCAAAAGAGGTATAACTGGTTCCAACTCCAAATGTAACATCATAATAGGTCAAGTCTTCTTCAAAAGTAGCCGTCAATGTAGCAGCTGTTCCTGTTCCATCACCGGTTACAGTTGTCGGGTTGTCTGTTAGGCTGCTAATGGATGCACCACCGGTAATAGACCAGCCAGTAAAGCTGTAACCTGCAATAGGGACTGCGGTGACTTCACGCGTAGTTGTCACACCGGCCGTTGTGCTGGTCTGGTTAGGCGTGCTTCCGACAGTAAATGTACCTTTGCTAGAAGGTGAGGCGGTTAACGTAACGGTGGACATATTCTCGGAAAAGTTAGCGGTAACCGTAGATGCGGCTGTTGGTTTGAATGTAGTTGTTTCTTCGCTCGCATCTGCGTAAGTTCCGGTTCCGCCAGTCCAGCCTGTAAACGTATAACCAGTATTTTCCGATGCCGTGATCGTACCTCCTGTATATTGCCCCATAGCCGTATTAGATGTGGGAGTTACAGAACCTCCGGCCACGGGGGAAGCAACTGCCTTTACGTTATACTTCGTCTCGCCTTTGTAATAGATAGTTCCAAGATTGAACTCTCGTGATGTTAAATCTCCACGCTTTGTCCGAACGTATACAGTCACGCTATAATCCGTGGCGGCAACGGCACTATTAACTACCGTATAAGTGTTTGTTGTTGACCATGAGCTATTATTGAACTTATACTCTACGGTGTGATTTGCATCAATCTTTGTACCAGAAGCAGAAACTGTAATTTTTGTACCCTCTTTTACTATGTATTTACTTCCGCTTGTACCGTTTCCTGCTTCTGTTTCTGTTGTGTTAGACTTACTCATGCTCTTGGGACCGACAATCTTCCAACCTAACTCTTTGCTGTAGCAATTAGTCCACCAACTCGAATTATAACTATCAGTAATATTGCTAGATTGTCCAGTCCAAGTATTTTTATCTTTAAATAGGAATCCATCTCCATTAAAAGCTGAACTACGAGTATAAGTCCAATAGCAATCCGAGCCGCTCACCTTTGTCATCTGCCATGTTTCATTATATTCTCCACTCCAGATATACAAACATGGATTTGTAAAATTAGCATTTGTGTTGTCAAAATAGATTGTACTTGCGCCGAAAGTCATTCCCCACATCTGTCCGACACCGAGGGTGAGGAGCATGCCGATTAATACAAGTGTTTTCCACTTTTTGCAACTCGAGAAGAGTTGATTTAAGATTTTGTTTGTCATAATAATTTATGTTTTTAAGTTAATATTTCTATTATATTGTATTTTATTTATATTGTTGTCGAATATCCTAAATCCGACTTATTGTTAAGTCTCTTATTTGTCAAAGAGGACATGATCCTGTTATGCTCCCGTTTTCGGTCGCTTGCCTTTCGACTTTTTGTTAAATTTGCCGCACAACAAAAAAAAGCGGTAAATTCGCTATCTGAACTTACCGCTAAAATAAAAGATGTAAGGCGTCAAGGAATGGTGGCACTATTTATCATCATAGTGTTCCTCGCATTGGATGACTAAAACCGTTATGGTTTCTTCATAAATATCATAAATGATTCTATCATGAGCTGTAATGTGCCTTGAGTATGTAATATCATGTCCCCCGACTAAAGGCTCCGGATGGCCAATGCCTGTACGAGGATGCTCCATGATATCCAATAGCACTTTAGTAGCTTTCTTGAACAACTGCGGATTAGACTTCTTCCATTTGGCCAAAGTCTTATCAGCAGATTTCGAATACTCTATCACGTAGATCATAGACTATCGAAGTATTGTTGCATTTCTTGCGGAGTTCTGCATGTTCTCGTCTGCCCAGCTGCATGTTCTTTGCGCGCCTTATTGATTTGGCGGCGTATAGCAGGTGTGATGGTCTGACGACTGTCGGTAGATATAACTTTTGTACTATCTTCTCTACTGAATACCCACCCCATGGTTCGAACCATTTGCTCAAACCAAACTGCTTGTTCTGCAGGTATTTGTAATGTAAAAGTCGACATAATTGAATCTTTTTGCGTTTTGTGACGCAAAAGTACAGCTTTTTTCCGACATATGCAAGTTTTTGAGCAAGAAAATGCAAAATTTCAGCATTTTAGCGGTAAATTCATTGTTTCAAAGGTCATTTGCCACAGGTATCGGTGGCACGATTCTCGCTTCGCGTTGTTTTAAGTGCTGAGCGATGGCACTATGCTCTCTAACCCCTAAACACTAAACCCTAACCCCTAAACGTTAACCCCTAAACGTTAACCCCTAAACCCTAAACGTTTAGTTCAACGCTCTTTTCCTGCGGGTCAACTGCCAAAGGGCAAAACATGCCGCAAAGGCAATCAATACCCAAGCGTCGCCAATCGGGGAATCATGGGATTGTTCACCAGGGTCAGTACCGCCGCCCAATGTGCGTACGCCGCCTCTCTCCCTGTGTTCGCCTTCTGAAGAACCGGATAATGAATTGTAGTCAGATGGCGCTGCTGTCGAACCAACCTCGTAAATAGGAGATTGGTAACCCCGATAATTATACGGCGCTATATTTACGTCTCTCTGCACGGTTGATACATCCCTGTAGTCCAACTGAGAACCACCCGTAAAACTATCTGGCGAGGCAAAAGCCATCGCGCTAAATGATAGAAAGATTAAAACAAAACTTAAAATGATCGAACGATTTTTCATATTCGGTATTTTTAATGGTAAATATTTCTATTTATTATTCTTTTGCGCTATACGCGCCAATAATTTACTACTTCAATCATCTATAACTCGTCAAAGCAATACTTCCAATTATTGGAACGATTGCTTGAAAAGCAATATTTGTCCTTTATTTTTAACAAAAATTATCTATTCGTTATTTTATTTTAAAATAAGCGCACATTTTAGGCGGCAAAGTTACTATATTTTTTTAATATACGCAAATTTTTTTTAAAGGAATTTGTGTTTTTTTTTATTTTGCACCCCAAACGCCTATTTTCTATCAAAAAAATCGTTCTAATAATCGAATATATTGAATTTTTGAAACCATAGTGCCTGCTCGGCACTCAAAACTCGAGCAAAACGAAAATCCTGCCACTGATACCTGTGGCAAATGACCTTTGAAATATTGAAAAAGACTGATAAATGTGATTTTTTCCATAAAAGTCTTGTGTATGTGAAAATATTGTTGTACCTTTGCAGCGAATTTAAAAAACGAATTTACTATGACAGCAGTTCAAACAGCAGTAAGTAAACGGTTTATTTCTGCAATGGGCTCAATGGTGGAAAACCAATCGGCAGTTGATCAGGTTTTATCCTATATAGAGTGGATGAAACACCCCTCTAATTTCCCAATGATAACGATGGAGAAATTGGAAGAGAACGGAATGCCATTGCATGTGGCTATGGATAAACTGCGTGACAAAGCGCGCAAGTACTATCAAGCATGATTGTTTACGTTGATAACAAGGTGTATGACGTGCTTGACCGTTTTTATGAAGCAAGCATGCGTGCACATATCACATTAGACTTTCCAACAGTAGTTGCAAAGATTGACCGGCTGGAGCAAGCATTATATGATTTTGCCAAGTATGCCGAGATATTTCATCGCACCCCTTATAAGCGAGATTGGCAAGAGGCTGGCTATTACGAATATTATACAGAGGGATTCCATTTCGCGTATAATGTCTATTCACTACCATCTGGAGAAAAAGTATTATACTACCACGATGCGGTACATGATACCCTAAATTATAATCCGGAAGAAAAAGAATAATATACTTCCGAAAAGTATTATCGCATTTTTCAGTCTGGCACGGAAAAACCGTGTCAGATTTCTTTTTCAATACAACCACAGTGCCTGCTCGGCACTCAAAACTCGGGCAAAACGAAAATCCTGCCACCGATACCTGTGGCAAATGACCTTTGACAGATTGAGATTACCGTTCTTTGTGGAAAAATCCTTAAAAAACATAAATATTTTACGATTTTTCGGCAAAAGTTTTGCATATTCCAAAAAAATGTTGTACTTTTGCAGCGTCAAAAGTAACGAACGATATGGATAAAGTTAAGTATTGGTTAGATTTGGCAGATTATGACTATGCTACTGCAGGAGATTTGCTTAGGGCAAAACGATGGATATATGTAGCATTTATGTGCCACCAATCTATCGAAAAGGCAATTAAAGCATATCATACCCTGAAATTGCCGGAAGAAGCACCTCCTTATATCCATAACTTAACGCGATTGGCACAGAAATCAGGGCTATATGATTTAATGGATGAAGAACAGAGGATGTTTTTAGATGCTATGACTCCGATGAACATTGAAGCACGTTATCCTGAATATAAGTCTCTTTTAGCCTCCAGTTTAAACGAGGCTGTATGTGAGGAAATGTTGGAAAATACAAATACATTGTTATCATGGATAAAGAACAAGTTATAGACATTGTACGGGCATATAAGAAAGCCATTGCTCCAAAATATAAGAATGCAAAGGTATATCTTTACGGTTCTTATAGCAAAGGTACAGCCACGGCTGATAGCGATATAGATGTTGCTGTGATAGTGCCACGTTTGCAAGGGAATTGGTTTTCAATTGTTCCGCCTTTATGGACTCAAGCTCGTCAAGTAAGTTCATTGATAGAGCCTGTTATTTTGGAGGCGGGAGAGCATTCTCCTCTTTATGATGACATAATGCGTACAGGTGTAGTTATTTAAGAAACACCTTCAAAAAATGAAAGCGGTAATCTAATCTAAGTTTACCGCTTTTTTTGTTGTGCGGTAAATTAACAAAAAGTCGAAAGGTAAGCGACCAAAAACGGGAGCATAACGGGATCCGGAGCGTTCTCCCGACGGAACGGGAGAAGCGGCATCCGCCTAAGAGGGTGAAAGTAAAAATAATGAGCAAAAAGTCGGATTTGCAACATAGCGACAAAGCGACACGGAAAAATAAAAAAGCAAAATATAGCCTCGCCTCAAGGCTTAAAACCGAGGTAACGTGATCATTGAAAGATTGAGATATTTGTAGAGTAAAGCACTCTGAAAATGCTGTGACTTGTGCTATAAAGTGCTGAAACGAAGAAAAAAATACCAATTTCAGCAATTTTTACTCTACAAATTCTTGATCAAAAAGATTGAGAATTTGTTTTTTTATAATGTATAACATTGTAGAGAAACAACATGCAGAAAGTGTCATGAAAAAAGCGACATCGTGACAAAGCGACACGGAAAATAAAAAAGCAAAATATAGCCTCGCCTCAAGGCTTAAAACCGAGGTAAATGACCTTTGAAAAATTGAAAAAGATTAAAAAATGTAGAAAAGTCTTGCATATATCAAAAAAAAGCAGTACCTTTGCAGCGTCAAAGGTAAAAAGACACGATATATGGAAGATGTAGTACTGAAAATGCCGACAGCGGATGTAGCACTTATAATGCAATTTGCAAGTCGTATGGGCTGGACAATCGAAAATCGTCGCAACCCAGTTGCGCGCTTTATTGAAGCATGCTCTAAAAGCGATGCCTCTGCATTGACAGATGAAGAGATTCAGTCAGAGATTAACGCAGTTCGTTACAAGAAGTGATAAACGTTATTTTTGATACGAATATTTGGATTTCCTTCCTCTTTGGCAAGCAGTTGCAAAGTGTAGCCTCCGTATTTGATAATGCGGATGTGAAAGTTTTTGTTTCTCAGGAGTTGGTAACTGAAATTCAATCGGTTATTTCTCGTCCGAAGATTCACGCTCATGTTTCCGATGAAGCAATAGAGACAATGTGGGATTTAATGCGCGAGCGCTGTTATCCTATAGAGAATTATCCGACGGTCGAAGCACCAGTTCGCGACGTAAAAGATGTATATCTATTGGCGATGTCGGAAGCTATACCTGCTCATATTCTGGTTACGGGAGACAAAGACTTGTTGATTCTAAAGCAGCATCATGATACTGCGATTATAGACTATCAGCAGTTCTTATTGTTGTTATCCGGCCTCCATTCTCAAGTATAAGTTAGAATCTACATACTTTTTAGTCTGACATGAAACAAAAGTTTCGTGTCAGATTTGTTTATAGTCTTTTTCAATATATTAATGTTTAAAAAAGAATGAGTAATAAGTCGTATCTGTAGCATAGCGACAAAGCGACATGAAAATAAATCGAATATGCAACTAAAAACGTTTATCGATATAAAATAGATAATATTAACTTAAAAACATAAATTATTATGACAAATTTTAAATTTAATCTTAAAGGACTGTACGGTTATAGGCCGTCACTTTTATCTCAAAGTCAGCAACCGAGAGACAACCGAGAGACGAGCGAGAGAAGACCGAGCGAAGAGCGGACTCTTTTGGCTCCCCTCCCGCAGCGCTTCGCCCGCTATGCGGCAATGCTAATTATGCTCCTCACCCTCGGTGTCGGACAGATGTGGGCGTGGCAATCTTGGTATATGATAGGAAACTATCAAGGCTCATGGGATTCTGGCAATAAAGTCAATTTAGATGGAACTATTGCAAATGGTAAGTATTTCTTGCCGGTATATCATAATGGTTCAACCAAGTACTTCCGTTTATATAGCAATAACGACTATGGTCCATCATCTTCTAAAGCACTTCCATCGGGAGGAGAGCAAGGTGGATATAATGGAACATCTCCATCTTGGTATATTAATTCCTCAGAAAAAAAGATTATTTGCATTTGCGTTGATCAAAACGGAAATAATCGTGAATGGAATCCATGGGTATGGGCGAGAGATGCTGAAGTATATCTAAAACACACTTGGACTTCTAGCACATGGGAGTATTCTGAAAAAATGACGGCTAATACTACAAATGGCACATATACCCTGGATAGAAACTACCCGACTTATTCTTCAAGCAATGGATACAATTGCAGTGTTGTTCCTGCAACCGATGGAGGTACCAAAAGAGATGGGGCAGCTATTACTCCGACTAAAGTAGGTTCTCCTGTTTCAGGAAATAAATGTCGCTTCGTGTATGATGCAAGTGTGGGAACTCTTACCATTACCAAACTTTGTAAAGTAACTTACGATGGGAATGATAAGACCAGCGGTACAGTACCGAGTTCCGTTTCTGATAAGTTGTACAATACATCAATTTCCTTGTCAAGTACCACCTTAACGAAGAGCGGCTATACGCATACAGGATGGAATACAAAAGCAGACGGCACTGGTTCGCACTATAATCTGGGTGCCAGCTATACTATGACAGAAGCCAATATCACTCTCTATGCAGAATGGACGGCTAACATTACGTTGGCTCGAAATGGTGGTAATGCAGACGGAAGTGCAAGTACATTCTATAAAAAAGGTAGTATAACAATTTCCACCGCGCCGACTCATGCAACGGCTGGTTACACGATTAGAGGTTATTATAAAGAAACAGGTTGCACAACTTTGATTGCAACGGCGGCTGGTGCACTTCAGAAAAACATATCTGGATACACAGATTCTAATGGTAAATGGAATGCAACGGAAGATAAAACGCTGTTCACCAAATGGGACAATACCTATACCGTTACTTTCAACCAGCATGATCCGAGTTTTGCAGGAACGGAGAGCACTACGGCAACGTATGGATCGGCGATGCCGTCTATTACTGTACCGAGTAAAAGTGGTTACACTTTTGGTGGATACTATACCGGTACAGATGGAAGCGGGACAAGATATTATGATGAAAATGGTGAAAGTGTAAGAAATTGGGATATCGCGAACAACACAACCCTCCATGCTAAGTGGACGGGAAATAGTTACCAAGTGGCATTTGATGCGAACGAAGGTACCGGAACTATGGCAAATGAGGACTTTACATATGGTGCTGCAGCAAAGCCGTTGACAACCAATACGTACACTCGTGAAGGTTATTATTTCTTAGGATGGAACACGAATGCGGATGGTTCGGGTACGGATTACTATAATAGGGAATCGGTACAGAACTTAACATCAATTGCCGGTGGTATTGTGACACTCTATGCTCAATGGGCAAAGAAATATACTGTGTACTTCATTCTCGCAGGTGTGGGATGGAATCCTCCTTATGCGAAAGCAAAGATAACATTTGACGGACAGACTTACTACCCCATAACAGGTTCGAATGTATGGAGCGCGATGACAAGTGTTTCAAAAGGTATCTATTTAAGAAATGTTTCTAATGGTGGTAGTCATAGTTTCAGTTTGTACAAAATTGAAGGTATCCCTGTAGGCGCACAAATCGATTTTAGTAGTAATAGCAGCGGAACAAGTAACGTAGGCTTTATGTCGTGGACACCTGAGAAACCATACTTTATGTACGGAAATAAGAGCTGGTATGGAATCGATAAATATGCGGTGAATCCTGCAAATAAAGATACTATCGTTCAAGCCACCGAAATGTCCGTCGCATTTGGAAGTACTCTATATGGTATTGACGAACATGGAGACGATGGAAAATATGCGATTGTCAACCTTAGCGCCGACACTTGGTACACTAATCTCAAATACTACAACTGGATAGCTAACGGCTGGTCCGGATGTACAGCGACTGGAGATGCTTCAAATATGATTACAAGTTCTACTTCAACTGGTGTTAGTGGCGAATGGAGTTTGAACGGATCAAACCATTTTTGCATTCAAACTACTGTAGCTGGTGAATATAAGTTTGTTTTGACAGGATATGACAATGGGGCACCTAAAGCGCAGATTTATTTCCCTGTTGGAGTAAGTCTTGCATTGAATATTAATCAAGCAATTGCTGGAGCGACTACAACTGTCCGCCTAACAGCCTCCCCTGCAAAGACATATTTGAAGCCATATACCTATTATTACCAAATAAGCACGAATAATGGTAGTACGTGGACAACTATCGCTGAGACAAGCAGTACAACGTACGATTATACTTTTGCTGCTCAGAAGTGCAAATTCCGTGTTATACTAAAAAATAGTGCAGGATTGAGAAGTAAATCCGATCCTCAGACCTTCACGACTTATTCGACGAGGTCGTTCTATGTATATAATCCATATAACAATTCCTCAGATAAATGGCAGACATTGCATTTGTATACCTGGGATAGTAACGACGGTAATAAAACGTATAACGGAAGCTGGCCGGGTAAATCCAGCGGAAGTTGTATCAATGATAATAACATCGTATCCAGGGGCGGCGATTGGTATTACATCACCATTAACGAAAATGCCAATTGCTTTATGTTAGTGGGAAATAGTCCATATAACAGCCATCAAACGATAACTTGTTATGTCAATAATTATCGGCCAGACGAAAAGTATATGATATATACGGAAAGCAACCAAAACAAAGTGGTGGCTTATAAAGCGAAAGGTCCTTCGGATTATCGTTTGAAATATACCTATGGTTCTCCCGCGAAACACCGTTATTCGCCCATTTATAACACCACGTTGGATGGCACAACGGTTACCACCTCTATGTGGATGGATGCATCTAGTGGTACGTCATTGGTTATTCAGCAAGGAACAGGAAATGATACCTGGGCTGACAGAAAGACTTACACTAACTCAAGCAATGGTTTTGCCGGATTAGTAGATAGCGATCATCGCGATCACGGCTATGTGTTCCAAATGCAGGTGACTTTGAATACGGGCACTCCCGCTAACTCGACAGTTTCCAATGTGGCCTTGTACAACGGTTCATATTATGTTCGCACCGATGGATTGGATGGCGGATGGAATATCTATAAGCAGGCTAAGCACACGATGCACCATAGCGCGAAGTCGTTGGATGGAACGCCTGCTTACGACTACTACTTGTGTAAGTGGATTGGTTCGGGAGGTACGAATGTTAAGTTTACAATTGCTAATGATTATAACCCAGAGTTGGTAGAGCCCTTAGAAGGAGATGTGAGCTCAACTGCTCCGCTTTACAATAGACAAACCATACCGCAAGCGACCAATGTTCGTTTCTCTTGGAATACTCGAACCAATACGCTGACACGTGCTTATTTGAGTGCTGCGACCGATATTAGTGAGCGTTTTTTGATGCTGGTAGAAATGTCTGACACAAAACCCAAAATCTTCAAGGAAAATGACGGCACTGCGCCCGCAAATAATGAGTTGTTATTCTCGGATATGGGAAACTGGGTATACCTAATATCTATGAAGGCAAACCCGCAGGCAAAAGCCAAAGTAACAGCAAAATATAATAATGTAGAACAAGAATTCATTCCAAGCACAAAACTTATAGATGGAACTGGTAACTCAAAGTATAGCTATCGTATCATATACGACTTCAAAACCAACATTTTAACTAATGCTTGGGTAGCAGATGGGGCAGATATAACCACGACAATCGATTTGAATACGAATGTTATGGTTATCCGTAATGGTCAGAATGCAGCTGCTCAGATTCACTTTAGATCAGCAGGAGAAGTTATCAACGCAAAGAAACTGATTGCCGTAATGCAATTCGACTACAACAATATGGTTGGCAAGATGAATACTTGGAATTCTGCAGCATATCAATATTGTATGTATTATATCTCGTTCCCATTTAATGTGAAAGTGAGCGATATATTTGGTATTGGTGAATTCGGTGTGGATTGGAAATTGCAGTACTATGATGGAGCCGAGCGCGCTTCGAAGGGATTCTTCCTCGGCGATGGAACGACAACCTTCTGGAAAGATGTGCCGGCAAGTGGCACACTTAATGCCTATGAAGGATACAGCTTGTTGCTGAACCGTATTAAGTTTAACGATAAAAACACCGATATTTGGGAGAACAAGGGCGCAGGAAGCTCGGTATATCTCTATTTCCCATCTACAGCAAACGCGGAAAATATCAAGGAGGATGAGCAAATTATACATGTGCCTGAACACACTTGTAATATAGACCGGACATTTGAAGGTTCAAGTGGTGGCGAGGTGAATCACCAAAATACTGACTCTCACTGGAACATGATGGGAACACCACTCTTTGAGGATAAAGTAGCATCAACAATCGGAACACCTTCGGCCTCGGGCTCAGGCGCGAGAAATTTGAAGTGGTTCTATGCGTGGAACTCGTCGAATAATACGCTGCAAGCTCGATCAACACTGGATAACACAGTATCCTTCCCTGCTATGTATAGTTATATGGTGCAATATGCTGGTGATGTGACATTCTACGGTTCTCGAGTTGTTCCAAATTCTGTAGCAGCACGCAAAAAAACAGAGACCAAAAATTACAATATCAAATTGCAAGTTTTGGATACAGAAGACAATGAGATTAACCGTACGTTCGTAACGTTGGAAGAAGGCGCAAGTACTGATTTCGTATTGAACGAAGATATGTATATGGTAACGAACAAGTTGCCCGTTAACATCTATACTTTTGCTGGAAATTATGACGTAGCAGGTAACGTGCTTCCGATTGAAAGCACAAGTGTGCCGGTTGGCGTAATTGTTAAGACAGCAGGTACGTACAAGTTCTCAATGCCATCAGACTTTAGTGGAACGGTAACGTTGATTGATAACTCGAACGGTGCACGTACGAATCTCATGATGGGCGATTATGAGGTTTATCTTGACCAAGGAACTATCAATAATAGATTCTTGTTAGAGATCAACATCAACAATGCGCCTACAGCTATCGACGGCGAAGAAAACGGCACACTGAAGGATGGTAAGTCGCATAAATTCATCGAGAACGGAGTAATGTATATCCTTCGCGATGGACATAAGTATGACGCAAGAGGAACAAAAGTTCAATAAGAGATTATAGTTTATGGATTATAGATTATGGAAAGGAGAGAAACTATGAGAAGCAAAATGATTATAATCGCATTATTGAGCTTAATGAGCTTGGCCATGAGTGCACAGGAGTATAAGTCAGGACCTGAACTTGATCCGGTTATCCAAAGTCAAAAGATTATGAGTACCGGCGTTACTTTTAACGGAGTGGTATATGAACCGTTTGACAATACTCCTCCTTCAGAATACAACAAAAGAAACGCAAAACCTGGGATTCGTCGAGAAGGAGATGATGACCCGTGGGGACACAACCAAGACGCCGGTGAAAAAGACGAGGCTTCTCCTATTGGCGATGGCATATTGCCGTTGTTGGCTGCGGCTCTCGCCTTTGGTGGAGTGATATATCTCCGCCGTAGAAAACGGATGAACACGGAACGCTGATGCTTAAATCGTAAGGACGCTGTTCCGCCTACAAGAAAATGTGGCATTTCAATAGAAGTGCTGCATTTTTTTGCCAATTCTTCTTGCAAACAGAAAAAAATGCTTAAATATTTGTATATTTGAAAAAAAAAATGGCACAACATACACCATTTGTAATCCCTTTTACAAATACTATCTCGTTTATTACGCCTCCGAGCGTTACGCTTCGGTGACGCTTCGGTGACGGTTCGGGAAAACTGATCCCAAAATCATAAGACATCTTTAAGTCAAAAACACACGTTTTGACAATTTCTTTCTATTCCATTCGGAATGGATAAAAATTATCATTTTGTGGAAAAAATGTGTCAAAAACACCTGCTCTAAACGGGTGTAAAAAATGCAATACCCAAGTAGCAAAAGTGAGAAAAAAGTTATTTCGCAGCGAAAAAGACTCGGAATATTTGCGTATGTGAAAAAAAAGCAGTATCTTTGCACGCTTTTTCGCGTTATCATCCTCACACGCGCGTCAAAATGGTATGTGCCCGGATGTGTACGCAACCTTTGAAGGGAAGAAAAGCAAGTAAATAAAAACAAAGTAAAACAAACAAAATTATTAACCAAAACAAGTTACAATGCCAACAATTCAACAATTAGTTAGAAAAGGAAGAGCAGAACTTATCGACAAGAGCAAGAGCCCTGCATTGGACAGCTGCCCGCAACGTCGTGGTGTATGTGTACGTGTTTACACAACAACTCCTAAAAAGCCTAATTCCGCTATGCGTAAGGTGGCTCGTGTTCGTTTGACGAACCAGAAGGAAGTGAATGCTTACATTCCGGGTGAGGGTCACAACTTGCAGGAGCACAGTATCGTAATGGTACGTGGTGGTCGTGTGAAAGACCTGCCGGGTGTACGTTATCACATTGTTCGTGGTACACTTGATACCGCCGGTGTAGCAAACCGCTTGCAACGTCGTTCGAAGTATGGTGCTAAGCGCCCGAAAGCGAAGAAGTAAGTTGAAAGTTGAAAGTTAAAAGATTCGACGAACAACAGAAACGGACAACAGTTCTGTAAAAACAAAGAAACTAACTAAAAGTTCCATACGATGGGACAGATTAAAAATGGGTTGATCGGTTGAGTAAGCCTCTACGGGTTAGAAGCTGAAGAGATTAGACAGCCAAAAAAAACAAGTAAAGAAATGAGAAAAGCAAAACCAAAGAAACGCGTTATCCTGCCGGATCCAATTTACGGCGAGGTTATGGTTGCAAAGTTTGTGAACCACCTCATGCTTGACGGTAAGAAGAATACTGCTTATGGCGTATTCTATACCGCATTGGACCTCGTAGGCCAAAAGAACAAAGACGCTGAGAAAAGTGCGCTGGACATTTGGAAACAAGCTCTGGACAACATTACTCCGTTGGTAGAGGTTAAGTCGAAACGTATCGGTGGTGCGACATTCCAAGTGCCGACTGAGATTCGTGCAGACCGCAAAGAGTCTATCGCAATGAAGAACATGATTTCGTTTGCACGCAAGCGCGGCGGCCATTCGATGGCTGAGAAACTGGCAGCAGAGATCATGGATGCAATTAACAGCCAAGGTGGTGCCTTCAAACGTAAAGAGGATATGCACCGTATGGCAGAAGCAAACCGTGCATTTGCACACTTCAGATTTTAAGAATAGAGATTAGAGGATGGCTAAAAACGATTTGAAATATAATAGGAATATCGGTATCATGGCTCACATTGATGCCGGTAAGACTACTACTTCAGAACGTATTCTCTACTACACCGGTCTGACTCACAAACTTGGTGAGGTTCATGATGGTGCAGCAACGATGGACTGGATGGAGCAGGAGCAGGAACGTGGTATCACCATCACGTCAGCTGCAACGACGACTTACTGGAACTTCCTTGGACAGAAATACAAGATAAACCTGATAGACACTCCGGGTCACGTGGACTTTACCGTAGAGGTTGAGCGTTCGCTCCGTATCTTGGATGGTGCAGTGGCTACGTTCTGCGCAGTTGGCGGTGTTCAACCACAGAGCGAAACGGTATGGCGTCAAGCTGATAAATATTCTGTACCGCGCGTGTGCTACGTAAATAAAATGGATCGCAGTGGTGCAGACTTTTTCAGTGTAGTTAGTCAGATTAAAGAGGTTCTTGGTGCGACGCCGTGTCCCATTCAGATTCCTGTCGGGGCAGAAGAGACCTTTAAAGGTGTAGTGGACCTTATCAAGATGAAGGCCATCATCTGGCACGACGAGACTTTGGGCGCTGAGTATGTTGAAGAGGCTATTCCTGCGGCTCTGCAAGCAGAGGCGGAAGAGTGGCGCGACAAGATGCTCGAGACCTGCGCAGAGTTTGACGACGTGCTGATGGAGAAGTATTTCTCTGCTCCTGAGACAATTACTGAAGAGGATATCCGTGCGGCAATCCGTAAAGGAACCGTAGGATTACATATTTTCCCGGTTATCTGCGGTTCAAGCTTTAAGAACAAAGGCGTTCAAACAATGTTGGATGCTGTTTGTGCTTATTTGCCAAGCCCTGTAGATACCGAGGAAATCGTGGGCAAAGACCCGCGTAACGACAAAGAAGTAGTTCGTCATCCGAGTGAGGACGAACCGCTTTGCGCTTTGGCGTTCAAGATTGCCACCGACCCGTATGTGGGCCGTCTGTGCTATTTCAGAGTATATTCCGGTAAGTTGGAAGCCGGTTCGTATGTTTATAATACCCGTTCGGGAAAGAAAGAACGTATCAGCCGCATCTTCCAAATGCACTCGAACCACCAGAATCCCGTGGATGTTATATGCGCGGGTGACATAGGCGCGGGCGTAGGATTTAAGGATATACGCACGGGCGATACGCTATGCGCGGAAGACAAACCTATTACGCTTGAAAGTATCGAGTTCCCCGCTCCGGTTATCGGTATATCCGTTGAGCCGAAGAGTCAGGCAGACCTTGACAAATTGGGCGTAGGTTTGGCAAAACTGGCAGAAGAGGATCCGACCTTCACCGTTAAGACGGATGAGCAAACCGGTCAAACGGTTATCTCCGGAATGGGTGAGTTACACCTTGAGATTATCATCGACCGTCTGAAACGTGAGTTTAAGGTGGAATGTAACCAAGGTCGTCCTCAAGTGGCTTATCGTGAGGCAATCAGTGCTCCTGTAGAGCTGCGTGAGACGTATAAGAAACAGACGGGTGGACGCGGTAAGTTCGCGGATATGATTGTTCGCGTAGAACCGGCAGATCCGGACTTCGAAGGCACATTGCAGTTCGTGGATATCGTCAAAGGCGGTGATATACCGAAGGAGTATATTCCGTCTATCGAGAAGGGCTTCCAGACCGCTATGAAGAATGGCGTGCTGGCAGGCTTCCCGTTGGACAAACTGAAAGTGACAGTTATCGATGGTAGCTTCCACCCGGTGGATAGTGACCAGCTGAGCTTTGAGATATGTGCGCAGATTGCGTTCAAGAATGCTTGTGTGAAAGCGAAACCCGTTCTGATGGAGCCAATCATGAAGATTGAAGTGGTTACTCCGGATGAGAATATGGGTGACGTGATAGGCGACTTGAACAAACGTCGCGGACAAGTAGAAGGTATGGATACTGCCCGTACAGGTGCCCGTATTGTGAAGGCGAAAGTGCCCTTGGCTGAGATGTTCGGCTATGTGACCGCACTTCGTACCATCACCAGCGGCCGTGCGACAAGCAGTATGGAGTTCTCGCATTACGCTCCGGTAAGTACCGCGATAGCAAAAGCGGTTCTGACTGAGTGCGGAGGACGTGCCGACCTTGTGTAATTGACAATTAACGTTGACAATTGCGAGCGCGCAGGCGTGCGCGTACATTAAAAATAATAATACTCACGTGCGGGTCTTCTGAGCGAATGACTCTTTAGGGGGTTCGCGCGTCTGTACTGAAACAAAAAATTAATTAATTAACAAAACAAAATGAGTCAAAAAATTCGTATCAAACTGAAATCGTTCGACCATAATTTGGTTGACAAATCAGCTGAGAAGATTGTGAAGACAGTAAAGGCAACGGGTGCCGTAGTAAGCGGTCCGATTCCATTACCAACTCACAAACGTATCTTCACAGTAAACCGTTCGACGTTCGTAAACAAGAAGAGCCGTGAGCAATTTGAGCTGGCAAACTACAAACGTCTGATAGACATTTACAACAGCAACAACAAGACCGTAGAGGCATTGATGAAATTAGAGCTTGCTTCGGGTGTTGAGGTCGAGATTAAGGTTTAATAAAGTTGACATTAAACAACTGATAATTAAAAAACGCCACAACCGACGGATAGCAAAGGTGTGACAACACAACGAAGCCCGTCGGCGAATGTGGGAATAGTATTAACAAATTTATTTAATCCAACAAAATGCCAGGATTATTAGGAAAAAAGATTGGAATGACATCCGTCTTCGGTGCCGATGGTAAGAATATCCCATGCACCGTAATTGAAGCTGGTCCTTGCGTAGTGACGCAGTTGAAGACTGTGGAGAAGGATGGTTATTCAGCCGTTCAAGTTGGTTTCAAGCAGAAGAGCGAGAAGCACACGAACAAGGCTGAAGCCGGTCACTTCAAAGCAGCAGGCGTCAATCCGATGCGTTATCTCGCAGAGTTTGACGGTTATGACCAGGAGTTGAAGCTCGGTGACGAGATCAATGTAAGCATCTTCGAAGAAGGTAGCTACGTTGATGTAGTAGGCACGAGTAAAGGTAAAGGTTTCCAAGGCGTTGTTAAACGTCATGGTTTCGGTGGAGTAGGTCAATCTACTCACGGTCAGGACGACCGTCTCCGTGCACCGGGTTCAGTGGGCGCTTGCGCTTACCCGAGTCGTATATTCCCGGGTACCCGTATGGCAGGTCACATGGGCACAGACCGCATAACAGTGCAAAACCTTGTAGTATTAAAGGTTATTCCTGAGTACAATCTTCTGATGGTGAAGGGTAGTATTCCGGGAGCAAAGAACAGTATTGTAACAATTAACAAGTAAGAAGGATGGAACTTAGTATTTTGAATCAATCCGGTGAGCAAACCGGAAAGAAGATTAAGCTGAACGAGGCAGTCTTCGGAATTGAGCCTAATGACCATGCTATTTACTTGGCCGTTAAGCAATACTTGGCAAATAATCGCCAAGGCACAGCGAAAGCAAAACAACGTAGTGAGAACGCTCACTCGACGCGCAAACTTGGTCGTCAGAAAGGTGGCGGCGGTGCACGTCCGGGTGATTTGAAGTCACCGGTTCGCGTAGGTGGTGGTACCATTTTTGGTCCTGTTCCCCGCGATTATAGCTTTAAGCTGAACCAAAAGGTTAAACAGTTAGCTCGTCGTTCGGCATTGAGCCAACGCGCGCAAGCCAACCAAATCATCGTACTGGATGCTCTTAACTTTGACGCTCCCAAAACAAAATCGATGGTAGAGGTATTGGCAAAACTGAATCTGACCGGTCGTAAGGTATTGTTCGTATTGCCGGAGAACAACGATGTTGTTTTGAAATCGGCACGTAACATTGAGCGTACAGACGTAACGACTGTAAACGAGTTGAATACATACGCAATCATGAATTCGAACGCTTTGGTAATGCTCCCCGCGAGTGTAGAAGCAATCGAGAAAACTTTAGCATAAGGAGGCAAGATTATGGCAATTATTATCAAACCTATCGTCACCGAAAAGATGACCGCCGCCGGCGAGAAGTTGAATCGTTACGGATTCCGCGTAGAACGTACTGCCAATAAAGTTCAAATCAAGAAGGCAGTAGAAGAGATGTACAATGTACAAGTGGTAGATGTAAATACGTTGATTGTAGCTCCGAAGAACAAACAACGCTGGACAAAGAGCGGTTTGCTGCGCGGTGCACAACAGGCGTACAAGAAAGCCATTGTTACATTGAAAGAAGGTGAAACAATTGATTTTTATAGCAATATTTAAAAATGGCTGTACGTAAATTAAAACCCTCTACACCGGGGCAAAGACACAAGATTATTGGCGCGTTTGAAACAATTACCGCAAGCGCACCAGAGAAGTCTCTCGTGTTCGGAAAGCTGAAGACAGGTGGTCGCAACAATCAAGGTAAAGAGACCATGCGTTATATCGGCGGCGGACACAAGCAGAAATTCCGCGTAATTGACTTCAAGCGCAATAAAGATGGTGTACCCGCAACCGTTAAAACGATTGAGTATGATCCGAACCGTAGTGCCCGTATCGCTCTGTTGTTCTACGCTGACGGTGAAAAGCGTTACATGCTTGCTCCGAACGGATTGCAAGTAGGTCAAACTGTTCTCTCAGGTAGCGGCATCGCTCCTGAAGTAGGTAATGCACTTCCTCTCTCAGAGATACCTCTGGGAACATTGGTGCACAACATCGAGCTTCGTCCGGGCCAAGGCGCCCAAATGGTACGCTCTGCAGGTGTGTTCGCACAACTCGCAGGTCGTGAAGACAAGTATGCTCTTATCAAATTGCCTTCTGGCGAATTGCGTAAGGTGTTGGCAGCTTGCAAAGCTACCGTAGGTGTAGTAGGCAATAGCGACCACGCATTGGAAAAAAGCGGTAAGGCAGGTCGCAGCCGCTGGCTGGGTCGTCGTCCGCACAACCGTGGTGTAACTATGAACCCTGTAGATCACCCGATGGGTGGTGGTGAAGGCCGCGCGAGTGGTGGTCATCCGAGAAGCCGCAAGGGCTTGTTGGCAAAGGGCTACAAGACTCGTCATCCGAAGAATCAGTCGAACCAATACATTATTGAAAGACGTAAAAAGTAACCTATTAAACAGAAGAGAATTATGAGTCGTTCATTGAAAAAAGGACCGTTTATCAACGTTAAGTTGGAGAACAAGATACTTGCTATGAATGAGGCAAACAAAAAAGAAGTTGTTAAGACCTATTCGCGCGCAAGTATGATCTCTCCTGATTTCGTAGGTCACACTATCGCCGTTCATAACGGAAATAAGTTCATTCCTGTTTACGTAACGGAGAATATGGTAGGTCATAAACTCGGTGAGTTTGCTCCGACCCGTATCTTCCGCGGACACGCAGGAAAGAAATAAATCACTAATCATTCACAACAAATTAAAAGAATTTTAGACAATGGGTGCTAGAAAACATAACACAGCTGAGGCGATGAAAGAAGCTCGCAAGAGCCAGTATTTCGCTAAGCTCAACAACGTTCCTACCTCCCCGCGAAAAATGCGCCTTGTTGCTGACATGATTCGTGGTTTGGAAGTAAACCGTGCCCTCGGTGCATTGCATTTCTCGACGAAAGAGGCAAGCCGTGCACTTGAGAAACTGCTGAAATCCGCCATTGCAAACTGGGAAGTAAAGACCGGTAAAAAGGCAGATTCAGAAACTTTGTATGTAAGTAATATTATGGTTGATGGCGGAATGTCGCTGAAACGTCTGCAGACCGCTCCTCAAGGTCGCGGATACCGCATTCGCAAACGCTTCAACCACGTTACAATCTTTGTAGATACTAAAACTAATAAAGCTGAGTAAGACTATGGGACAGAAAATTAATCCAATTAGTAACCGTCTGGGTATTGTTCGCGGATGGGATAGCAACTGGTTCGGAGGAAAGAATTACGGAGACACGATCCTTGAGGATCAAAAGATTCGTGATTATCTGAACGCACGTCTTGCAGAGGCCAGCATTAGCCGTATCGTTATTGAGAGAACTCTGAAACTTGTGACTGTAACTGTCTGCACTGCTCGCCCCGGTTATATTATCGGTAAGGGTGGACAAGAGGTTGACAAATTGAAAGAGGAGTTGAAGAAAATCACCAAGCAGGATGTTCAAATCAACATCTACGAGGTTAAACGTCCGGAGTTGGACGCTACCATCGTTGCTCAGAAAGTTGCAAAGCAACTGGAGGGTAAGATTGCTTATCGTCGTGCCGTTAAGATGGCCATTGCATCTACGATGCGTATGGGCGCTGAGGGTATTAAGATTCAGATTAGCGGTCGTTTGAACGGAGCTGAAATTGCTCGTTCCGAGATGTACAAAGAGGGTCGTACCCCTCTGCACACCCTGCGTGCTGACATTGACTACTGCCACGTAGGTGCTTTGACGAAAGTCGGTATCCTTGGCGTGAAAGTATGGATTTGCCGTGGTGAGGTTTATGGCAAGAAAGATCTTGCTCCGAACTTCAGCCAGAAGCAGGAAGGTCGTGGTGAGCGCCGTAATGATGACCGCCGTGCTGGTCGTCGTGAGGACCGTCGCGAACGTCGTGGTGATTTTCGCCGAAACAACAAATAATGTTTAACCGATTTGTAGATTACAGTTATGTTACAACCTAAGAAAACGAAATTCCGCCGTTCGCAGAAAGGCCGCATTAAGGGTAATGCGCAACGCGGTAATGAGCTTGCATTTGGCTCTTTCGGTATCAAGAGTCTTGGTACCATCTGGTTGACAGGTCGTCAAATCGAAGCAGCCCGTGTGGCAGTAACTCGTTACATGCAGCGTCAGGGTCAGGTATGGATTCGCGTATTTCCGGATAAACCAATTACCAAGAAACCTTTGGATGTCCGTATGGGTAAAGGTAAAGGTGCTCCCGAAGGATTCGTAGTACCATTGGAACCTGGCCGTATCATCTTTGAGGTGGATGGCGTACCATACGAGGTTGCCAAAGAGGCATTGCGCCTGGCAGCTCAGAAACTTCCGATTACAACCAAATTTGTCGTAAGACGTGATTACGACGCAACCCAACTTGTATAATTAAAGGATTATGAAAACCGCTGAAATTAAAGAATTAACAACCGCTGAGATTCAGGAGCGTTTGGCAACCGAGAAGGAAGCTCTTGTACGTATGAAACTGAATCACAGTATTTCTCCGCTCGACAATCCGTTGCAAATCAAGGTTGCTCGTAAGACAATCGCTCGCCTTGCAACTGAACTTCGTAAGCGCGAATTAACAAAGTAAAATCGAACGAAAATGGAAACAAGAAATCTTAGAAAAGAGCGTCAGGGTATTGTCGTTTCCAACAAGATGGACAAGACAATTGTCGTAGCCGTTAAGTGGAAAGAGAAACACCCTATTTATGGCAAGTTTGTCAATAAAACTCGCAAGTTCCATGTTCATGACGAGAAGAACGAGTGTGGTATCGGTGATACCGTTCGTATTATGGAAACTCGTCCGCTGAGCAAAACAGTTCGTTGGCGTCTAACTCAAATTATTGAAAGGGCTAAGTAATATGATACAACAAGAATCAAGACTTACAGTAGCGGATAACTCAGGTGCTAAAGAGGCATTATGTATCCGTGTACTGGGTGGAACGAAAAAACGTTACGCCACCCTGGGAGACACCATCGTAGTAGCCGTTAAGGGCGTTATTCCTTCAAGCGAAGTGAAAGACGGTACGGTTAGCCGTGCTATCGTAGTTCGCGTGAAGAAAGAAGTACGTCGTGCTGACGGAAGTTATATCCGCTTTGATGACAATGCATGTGTATTGATTTCAAATGCCGGTGAACTTCGTGGCAGCCGTATCTTTGGTCCGGTGGCTCGTGAGCTTCGTCAAACGAATATGAAAATTATTTCTCTGGCACCTGAAGTGCTTTAATCACTAAATTTTTACAGTAATGGCAAAATTACATATTAAAAAGGGTGATATCGTTTACGTAAACGCAGGTGCATCTAAAGGCAAGACCGGTCGCGTACTGGAAGTGCTTGTAGAGAAACAACGTGCTATCGTAGAGGGTGTCAATATGGTATCCAAGAGTACCAAACCCAATGCAAAGAATCCGCAAGGCGGAATCGTAAAGCAGGAGAGCCCTATCCACATTTCCAACCTCAACCCCGTAGAAGACGGCAAGCCGGTTCGCGTAGGTCGCGTGTTGAAGGATGGCAAACTCGTCCGCGTAAGTAAAAAAACAGGTAAAGAACTTTAAGCAATGAATACAGCAAGTCTAAAACAAGATTATCAGGAGCGCATCGTTCCTATCTTGATGAAGGAGTTCAACTACACGACTGTTATGCAGTGCCCAAAACTCCAAAAAATTGTCCTCAATCAGGGTCTTGGCGAAGCTGTGGCTGACAAGAAGATTATCGATGTAGCTCAACAAGAGATGACGCTCATCGCTGGTCAAAAAGCCGTTGCTACTGTTTCGAAGAAAGATATTGCCAACTTCAAGGTTCGTAAAAAAATGCCGATAGGTGTTCGCGTTACTCTTCGTGGAGAGCGTATGTACGAGTTCTTGGAGCGTCTTGTTCGCGTTGCGTTGCCGCGTATCCGCGACTTCAAAGGTATCAACAACAAGATGGATGGTCGTGGTAACTACACATTGGGTATTACCGAGCAAATCATCTTCCCTGAAATTAACATTGATAACATCACCAAACTGCTGGGTATGAACATTACGTTCGTTACCACCGCTAACACCGATGAGGAAGGCTTCGCACTCCTCCGTGAGTTTGGTCTGCCGTTCAAGAAGTAACCTTTAAACGTAAGAGAATTATGGCAAAAGAATCAATGAAAGCCCGCGAGGTAAAACGTGCGAAATTGGTAGCAAAGTATGCTGCTAAACGTGCTCAACTCCTCAAGGATGGTGACTATGAAGGTCTCCAAGCACTTCCGAAGAACGCCAGTCCGGTTCGTCTGCACAACCGTTGCAAAATCACCGGCCGTCCGAAAGGTTACATGCGTGCATTCGGCCTGAGCCGTATTCAGTTCCGTGAGATGGCCTCCAAAGGCTTGATTCCCGGCGTGAAGAAAGCCAGCTGGTAAGAATATTCCGTAAGTTCCGGAACATCCGAGGCAACTCGGTAGTTTCCGGAAGACTGCGGCAAGTTAACAATAATTATTAAACAATGTCAGGACAGTCCTGATAATTTTAAACAACAAAAACAAATGACAGATCCTATCGCAGATTATCTGACTCGCGTCAGAAATGCAATCAAAGCTGGTCACCGTGTAGTAGAGGTACCCGCTTCGAATCTGAAGAAAGAGATCACCCGTATCTTGTTTGAGAAAGGTTATATTCTCTCTTACAAGTTCGTGGAAGATGGCCCTCAAGGCACAATAAAGATTGCCTTGAAGTATGATCCGGTTAACAAAGTTAACGCCATCAAGAGTTTACAACGTGTATCGACTCCCGGTCTTCGTCAGTACGTAGGTTATCGTGAGATGCCTCGCGTTTTGAACGGTCTGGGTATCGCCATCTTGAGCACCTCTAAAGGTGTAATGACCAACAAAGAGGCTGTTGGCCAAAAGTTGGGTGGTGAGGTAATTTGTTACGTTTATTAATGAAGGAGGATTAGTTATGTCACGAATTGGTAAATTACCCATTGCTATTCCTGCCGGCGTAACCGTAGCAGTTAGCCCCGAAAATGTAGTGACCGTTAAAGGTCCGAAAGGTGAACTCGTTCAAGCTGTTGATCCTCTGATCACAGTAACTGTAGAAGACGGTGTTTGCCACGTAACTCGTCCGAATGACGAGAAAGAGAGCCGCGCTAAACATGGTTTGTATCGCGCGCTGATAAATAACATGGTTCATGGTGTAAGTGAAGGCTATAAGGCTGTTCTTGAGCTCGTCGGTGTTGGTTACCGCGTAGAGCTTGCTCAACCGCAAGTGCTGAACTTCTCACTGGGTTATACTCACCCCATCTATCTCGGCTTGCCGAAAGAGATTAAAGTTGAAACCAAATCTGAGCGTAACCAGAACCCGTTGGTAATCCTTGAGAGTGCTGACAGACAACTTCTCGGCCAAGTTTGCGCCAAGATTCGTTCGTTCCGCAAACCTGAACCATACAAAGGTAAAGGTATTCGCTTCCAAGGTGAAGTTGTTCGTCGTAAGGCTGGTAAATCTGCTGGTAAATAATAAGAAAGGAATAAGTTATGGATAAAATTGCACGTAGAGCTAAGATTAAAGCTACTATCCGTACCAAAGTTAATGGTACCCCAGAGCAACCCCGTCTGAGCGTATTCCGTTCGAATTGCCAGATTTATGCTCAAGTAATTGATGACGTTAACGGCAAGACACTTGCAAGTGCTTCGTCGCTGGCCATCAAAGATAAAATCACTAAGACAGAAAAGGCGAAGAAAGTTGGTGCTATGATTGCTGAAGCAGCTAAGAAAGCTGGTGTAGAGCAAGTAGTATTCGACCGTAACGGTTATCTGTATCACGGTCGCGTTCAAGCATTAGCAGACGCAGCTCGTGAAGCCGGTCTTAAATTCTAAAACAACGAAGAGTTATGAATAGAGTAAAAACAACACAAGACCTGGAGCTCAAGGAGCGCCTTGTCGCTGTCAACCGCGTGACAAAAGTTACGAAAGGTGGACGTACTATGACATTCGCAGCCATCGTTGTTGTTGGTAATGAGGCTGGAATCGTAGGTTGGGGCCTTGGTAAAGCAGGTGAAGTAACAGCTGCTATTGCAAAGGCTACAGAATCAGCAAAGAAAAACCTCATCCAAGTGCCTGTACTGAAAGGTACTGTTCCTCACGAGCAGTATGCTAAGTTCGGTGGTGCACGCGTTTATCTGCAACCCGCAACTCACGGTACCGGAGTAAAAGCCGGTGGTGCTATGCGTGCGGTACTGGAGAGCGCTGGTGTAACGGATATTCTGGCAAAAGCCAAAGGTAGTTCTAACCCTCACAACCTCGTGAAAGCCACCATCCTCGCTCTGAGCGAAATGCGTGACGCACGTACTGTGGCGCAGAACCGTGGCGTAAGCCTTGATGTAGTGTTTAACGGATAAGAAGTGAAAAACTATGGCTAAAATTAAGATTCAACAAGTACGCAGCACAATTAAGTGCCAAAAAGTGCAGAAGGAAACAATGAAGGCTCTCGGTTTTCACAAAATGAATTCCGTAGTTGAGCACGAAGCAACTCCCGCCATCCTTGGTATGGTAGAGAAAGTGAAACACTTGGTAAAAGTTATTGATTAATCGTAAAACAACAAGCATTATGGAATTAAATAATTTAACTCCGGCTGCTGGTTCAGTTAAGACCGCAAAACGCGTCGGCCGTGGTGCCGGTTCGGGTTTGGGTGGAACTTCAACCCGTGGTCACAAGGGTGCAAAGTCACGTTCGGGCTATTCCAAAAAGATTGGTTTCGAAGGTGGTCAAATGCCTATGCAACGTCGTTTGCCGAAATTTGGATTTAAGAACATCAACCGCGTGGAGTATAAGGCTATTAACCTCAATATTCTCCAACAACTTGCTGATGCCAAGAAACTTGAAGTGATTGGACTTCCTGAGCTTTTTGAAGCCGGTTTCATCAACAAGTCGATGCTCGTTAAGATTCTGGGCAACGGAACCCTTACCGCAAAACTGACAGTAAAAGCTAACGCATTCAGCAAGGCTGCTGAAGCTGCTATTACTGCTGCCGGTGGTACTATCGAAAAAATCTAAGTTATGCGTAAATTTATTGAAACAATCAAAAATATCTGGAAGATTGAAGACCTCCGCAACCGTTTGCTGACCACGCTTTTGTTCGTGCTCATCTACCGTTTCGGTTCGTTTGTTGTTCTTCCTGGTATTGATCCGACTGCACTTTCCTCACTGCATGCTCAGACAGCAGGTGGTTTGATGGCGTTGTTGGACATGTTCTCCGGTGGCGCATTCTCGAATGCTTCGGTATTCGCTCTCGGTATCATGCCTTACATCTCGGCGTCTATCGTCATTCAGCTATTGACCATTGCAGTTCCTTATTTCCAGAAAATGCAGAAAGAGGGAGAGTCGGGCAGACAGAAGATGAACCAAATCACACGGTATCTGACCGTTGCTATTCTGCTGTTCCAAGGACCGAGTTATCTCGTGAACTTGTCCGTACAGATGGCGCAAGCAGGTCAACCGTTGGCTATCGGATTTAACTGGTTTACAATTTCGTCAACCATTATTCTGTGTGCAGGTTCAATGTTCGTCATGTGGCTTGGTGAGCGTATTACTGATCGTGGCGTAGGAAACGGTATTTCCTTCATCATCTTGATTGGTATTATAGCTCGTCTCCCGGGTGCTTTTGTACAAGAGTTCTCCAGCCGTCTCAATGACGCAGGTGGCGGACTGATTGTGTTCTTGCTCGAGATTGTTATCCTTCTGTTCGTGTTTGCATTTGCAATTATGCTGGTACAAGGAACACGTAAAATCCCTGTACAATATGCAAAACGTATTGTAGGTAACAAACAATATGGTGGCGTTCGTCAGTATATTCCTTTGAAGGTTAATGCTGCCAACGTTATGCCGATTATCTTCGCGCAAGCTATTATGTTTATCCCCATTGCAGTTGCCGGCTTCCGCGCTGACGGCTCGTCATGGTGGGTACGTACGTTTATGGATAACAACAGTTTTGGTTACAATATCGTCTTTGCAATTTTGATTATTGCGTTTACGTATTTTTATACGGCAATCATTATCAATCCTGTGCAAATGGCTGAGAACCTGAAACTGAACAACGGTTTTATCCCCGGCGTTAAACCCGGAAAGAAAACGGCTGAATATATTGACACTATCATGAGTCGCATTACATTGCCCGGCAGTATTTTGCTGGCAATCATTGCAGTACTGCCTGCAGTAGCTCGTTTGTTCAATGTGAGCATGGGCTTCGCACAGTTCTACGGTGGTACTTCATTGCTGATTATGGTAGGTGTGATATTGGATACACTTCAACAAATCGAGAGTCACCTGTTGATGCGTCACTATGACGGTTTCTTTGAGTCCGGCATGCGCATTAAAGGTCGCTCAGGTGCCATGGCATATTAATTATGGTGTTCCTGAAGACTGACGAAGAAGTTGAATTGATGCGAAAGAGTAATCAACTCTTGGGCATGGCTTATGGCGAAGTAGCCAAAGCCATTGCCCCGGGAGTGACTACTGCTGAATTGGATAAGATTGCGCACGACTTCATTTGCGACCACGGAGGTATTCCTTCCTGTCTCGGTTATGAGGGATATCCTGCTACACTATGTACATCTGTTAACGAACAGGTTGTGCACGGGATACCGAGTAAAGATGTGGTTCTCAAAGACGGCGATATCATTTCCATTGATGGATGTGTACTGCTTAATGGTTTTCATGCTGACTCGGCCTATACTTTTCCTGTCGGAGAAGTGAAACCTGAAGTAATGCAGTTATTGAAGACAACAAAGGAGTGTCTCTATTTAGGAATTGAGCAGGCCGTTACAGGACATCGGCTCGGTGATGTTGGTTTCGCAATTCAAAACCATGCAGAAAAAGCAGGGTACTCCGTATGCCGCGAATATGTTGGACATGGTATTGGTCGTGAAATGCATGAGGACCCTGAAGTGTGCAACTATGGTCGCAGAGGAAACGGTATCGTTTTAAAGTCCGGGATGACGCTTGCTATCGAACCGATGATTTTGTTTGGACGACGCAACCTCATCCTCGAAGACGATGGATGGACCGCCCGCACAGCAGACCGCCAACCTGCAGCTCACTATGAATTAAGCATATGTGTACGCAACGGAAAGGCAGATATCTTATCCACATTTGACTATATTAAGGAAGTCTTAGGGGACAAATTTATTTAATTACTATACATTATGGCAAAACAAGATGCAATTGAAGTTGATGGAACAATCACTGAGGCCCTCTCAAATGCAATGTTCCGCGTCCAATTGGAAAGTGGTCATGTAATCATAGCCAACATCTCTGGAAAAATGCGCATGCACTACATTAAGATTTTACCGGGTGACCGTGTAAAAGTGGAGATGAGTCCGTATGATTTGACCCGTGGAAGAATAAGTTTCCGCTATAAATAATTAAAACTCTACGAAAATGAAAGTAAGAGCTTCTATTAAAAAGCGCAATGCGGATTGCAAAATCGTACGCCGCAAAGGAAAGCTTTATGTAATTAACAAAAAAGAACCCAAAATGAAAATGCGTCAGGGATAAGCATTTCATGTTGGTAACAATTAAACTATATCCCAAAGTAAGAAATTATGGCTATAAGAATTGTCGGTGTAGATCTGCCGCAGAACAAGTGCGGTGAAGTCGGATTGACTTACATCTACGGATTAGGTCGTTCAAGCGCAAAGAAAATCCTCGCAGAGGCAGGCGTTGACCCAAGCATCAAAGTGCAGGATTGGACGGATGACCAAGCAGCTAAAATCCGTGAGATCATCGGTGCGAAGTACAAAGTAGAAGGTGATCTTCGTTCGGAAACACAATTGAACATCAAACGTTTGATGGATATCGGTTGCTACCGTGGCGTACGCCATCGTATCGGACTTCCGGTTCGTGGACAATCTACTAAAAACAACGCGCGTACACGCAAAGGTAAAAAGAAGACGGTTGCTAACAAGAAAAAAGCAACTAAGTAATTAACTCGGTAAAACATCAAACAATTATGGCAAAGAAAACAGTTGCAGCCAAGAAGCGCGTTGTTAAGATTGATGGTGTTGGACAACTTCATGTAATGTCCTCATTTAACAACGTAATTGTAACCCTTGCAAATGGTGATGGTCAGGTAATTAGTTGGTCATCTGCAGGTAAAATGGGCTTCCGTGGCTCAAAGAAGAATACTCCTTATGCAGCTCAAATGGCTGCTCAGGATGCAGGTAAGGTCGCTTTTGACCTCGGTCTGCGTAAAGTAAAAGCATACGTGAAAGGTCCCGGACAAGGACGTGAAAGCGCTATTCGTGCGTGTGTAGCAGCAGGTATTGAAGTAACAGAGATTATCGACGTTACTCCTATGCCTCATAACGGTTGCCGCCCACCAAAACGCCGCCGCGTATAATTAATCTTGAAATGTTAAATTCTAAATTTTAAATTACTAATTATGGCAAGATATACAGGCCCCAAATCACGCATTGCTCGTCGTTTCGGTGAACCTATTTTCGGTCCGGATAAAGCGCTTGAAAGACGCAAATATGCTCCCGGTCAACATGGCGTAAACCGCCGCAAGAAGAACTCCGAGTACGGAACTCAGCTCGCTGAGAAACAGAAAGCAAAATATACCTATGGCGTTCTTGAGCGTCAATTCCGCCTTTTGTTTGCAAAGGCTTCACGCAAGAAAGGTATTACCGGTGAAATTCTGATTCAACTTCTTGAATCACGTCTCGATAATATCGTTTATCGTCTTGGTATTGCTCCTACCCGTGCAGCTGCACGTCAGTTGGTTAGTCACCGTCACATTACCGTTGATGGTAAGGTAGTGAATATCCCGTCTTATGAGGTTAAACCTGGTCAAGTAGTGGCTGTTCGTGAAAAATCCAAATCTCTGGAAGTCATTGCAGCTTCTTTGGAAGGCTTTAATCACGGCAAATATAACTGGCTCGAGTGGAACGAGGCTGACAAAGCCGGTAAATACTTAAATATTCCTCCGCGTGAAGATATTCCGGAGAATATCAAAGAGCAGTTAATCGTTGAGTTGTACTCTAAATAATCAATAATTCATGGCAATATTAAATTTTATCAAACCTGACAAGGTGATAATGTTGGAATCGAGCCGCACAAAAGGAACTTTCGAGTTCCGTCCGCTCGAACCGGGTTACGGAATCACAGTTGGTAATGCTATTCGTCGCGTGCTGTTAAGCTCGCTCGAGGGTTTTGCTATCTGTTCAATAAAGATCAGTGGTATTGATCATGAATTTGCGACCATTCCCGGTGTCATCACTGACGTAACCAACCTTATCCTCAACCTCAAACAGGTTCGTCTTCTTCGCAAAGAAGGAGTTGAAGAAAACGGTGAAACAGTCCGTCTGCACGTACACGATGCATTATCGTTTATGGCAGGTGACTTGAATGCTGTTCTTCAAAACTTCGAGGTATTAAACCCCGACCTTCAATTAGCAGAAATGGACGAAGCTGCTGATTTTGAGATTGAACTCACTATCAACAGAGGTCGCGGATATGTTCCGGCTGACGAGAACCGCAAGGCTAATGACCCAATCGGTACTTTAGCTATCGACAGTATCTACACGCCGATACGCCTCGTCAAGTATGCTATCGAGCCTTATCGTGTCGAGCAGCGTACTGACTATGAGAAATTGGTACTTGAGATTGAGACAGACGGCTCAATAGCTCCGAAGGATGCTTTGACCGAAGCTGCCAAGATTCTCATCTATCACTTTATGCTCTTCTCAGATGAGCGCATTGTTCTTGAGGAAGAGACTACCAAACGTGACACCGCTCTCGACGAGGAAATCCTGCGTATGCGTCAGATGCTTAACCAGCGCCTGCAAGACATGGATCTTAGTGTACGTGCCCTCAACTGCCTTAAAGCCGCTGAAGTGGAAACCCTTGGCGAATTGGTTAAATACCATCGTAACGACTTGCTTAAGTTCCGTAACTTCGGTAAGAAATCTCTCACCGAGTTGGATGAGTTGCTTGAGCGCAACGGCTTAGCATTCGGTATGGATATTTCGCGCTACCGCGTGAATGAATAACAATTTAAACTGATTAAAAACAATGAGACATAACAAGAAATTTAATCATCTTGGCCGCAAAGCAGCGCATCGTGGAGCCATGTTGTCAAATATGGCATGCTCTTTGATTATGCACAAGCGTATCTCTACTACGCTCGCTAAGGCAAAAGCTCTGCGTATTTACGTTGAGCCGATTCTGACTCGCGCCAAAGAAGATACAATGGCTAACCGCCGTCTCGCATTCAGCGAGCTCAAACAAAAACAAGTTGTAACTGAACTCTTCCAAAACGTTGGTGAGAAGATTGCCAATCGTCCTGGTGGTTATACACGTATCCTGCGTACAGGTTTCCGTTTAGGAGATGCAGCAGAGATGTGTATCATCGAGTTGGTTGATTACAATGAGAACATGCTGAAGGAGGCTAAGAAAGCAACGAAGAAGACTACCCGTCGTGGTGGAAAGAAAGCCGCTGCTGAAGCTCCTGCCGCTGAAGCTCCTGCTGAAGAGGCAAAGGCTGAATAAGTCAAGCGTAATCAATAAGAGAGAAGCGACTCAAACGAGCCGCTTCTTCTTTATTGGTATTGCTGTGAATTGTCTCATTCACAAGATTAGTTGAGATAGTAGTCCAATGTTGTTACCACGCGAACGTGTTTAATCCACGGTTGATACGGATCATCTTCTACGGAGAATTGTCCTTGGCTTGCGCGACGGATACCGCCAAGACGACTGTTGGAGTCCTCAGCAAACTTTTGTGCAACGGCGCGTGCATTCTTGGTAGCTTCTTCAATCATTGTTGGTTTGAGTTCGTTAAGCCCATTGTATTGATAATCAATAGACCATTCGTCGGAATTGATGACATAGCCTTTGCTAAGTAGTTCCGTCTGACAACCTTGATTTTGAATCACTAAGTCCACGTTTTCTGTGGAGACAACAATAGATGTGTTGATTGTCCAGTGGTAATCCGGCTTGTCTCCGTAATAACTTGCCCAGTTGTTATTGACAGAGGTGTTTCCGAATTTAAGTTCGGACTCTTTAAATCCTTTTTTGATGAGAAAGTCATGTACTACTTCTTGCATGTCGGCAATCTCTCCGTAAACGTCTTGCAGGTTGTTGCCCATCAAACCAAAGTTCAGCGGCCAAACTACGAAATCAGCCTTTACATCTTGTGTTGAAAGTCCTTTTACAGTTACTGCACGGTCTTTTACAGCCATTTTGTTAATACCTAAGCAGATAAAGAGTCCGCCGAGAGCGATACCGGTTGCGACAATCGCCGCGCTAATCATTTGTTTCATGAGATATAAGTTTTGTGGTTAATGAATTCGTTTCATGTGATTCCGACGACAAAATTACACAATATTTGCGACATTTGCAAATTTAAGTTCTATTTTTTTGTGTTTTTGTTTAAATTGCCGCGGAATTTATTGAAAAGTAGTATCCTTATGTGTTTAGCGATATCTGTATCATCGAGCGAATAAATGTGTCCAGACGCCCGTAGATACGTTTTTTACCGGTTTCTGGGTCGATAGGCGCCTGCGGGTCGCCTTTTCGCATTTGTGCTTTCCATCTTTGCTGCCAATACGCCATTCGCTCGGGGTTCTGTTTGTCGAGCTTGTATTGCTCCAATGCCTGCTTAAAAGCGGAGACGGTTTTTTGCTCCCCCGGCGTCAGCGGGGTTTTTTCGTAGTTTCTCGGATTGACCTGTATGAAGTGTTCATTTCGGCCCTTTTTGATGATATGCCCCTGCGAATCCCGGTAGATTTTGCGGCGGAAAATAACTCCCTGTCTTTCTTTTTTCGAAAGTCTCCCAGACATTGAGTCAATGGGATTAATAAATTTTGTGTCAGACATATATTAAAAGTTAATTTGTGTTTAGTCAATGTCTCGTTTGCGTATAGGCAATAAGTTTGTAACAGTCTTGTAATCACTCTATGATAACCCTTTAACGACCCTGTAATCACCTTGTAATAGCCTTGTTTTAAATAAGCGTGCAAAGGTACAACAAAAATTTGGAATATGCAAGAGAAATTGTAAAACTAGGCATAGAAAATGCAATTTTTCAAATTTATTTGCATATATGCGAAAAATATTGTACCTTTGCAGCGATTTTAAATAGTAGCCTGTTGCTTTTTTGGAAATAAAGGAGCTGAAGAATACACGTCCCCTCTCCGAGACGCAAAAGATGGAGAAAGACAAGCGCAAAGCGTTGCGCTAAAATATTGTTAAATTAAAGCGTTTACACGCTTGTTCTCTGACTGTTTGGAATGTAGGAAACTTCAAAAAGTCGTTCGGAAACAAGTAAGTAGATGCTCACGAGTGTAAGACTCGCCCACACTATAGGTGTATCCTGTAATGTGTTGGCGGATATATACACGGCGCGAGTAACTATTGTTTTATCTGACGACTAAGGTACTTCCTACAACCTCAAACAGCGGATAACAACAGTCATTCGCGTTTTTTTGTGTAAAGTTATGAATATTGTACAAGTAGGACCATATCCGTTATTTGCGGATTGTATTAAAGGAGGAGTGGAGTCCTCTGTTTTCGGGTTAGCGCAAGAATTGGCCAATTCCCATATAGTTGATGTATTTGATTTGCCTCGAATTGGAGGAAAAGATATAGTAGAACGAAAAGGTTCTCTTACTATTCATCGCTATGCCAACACCGGTAAATACAATCAAGATGCTGTAGATAGAGGAAAAGAAATGCTTCGTGACATAGTAGCATTGCACCCCGACATTGTACATATTCACGGAACAGGTCTGATTAGTAGCGTTTTGTACAAAGCTGTCAAATTGTACGGAATAACTGTTCTGCTGACCGTTCATGGACTTTTACATGTGGAGAAAAAGAACGCGTTACTAAAGCATCCTTCGCTCAAACATTTATACCAACTTATTGTGCAATCCCGCACGGAATTTGATGTGCTGAATGAAGCAGATCATATTATTGTGGATACAGAGTATGTGGCGAATCAAATAAAGCATCTACATGCTAAAAAGAAAATCGCCAATTTGCCCTGGATGTATGTTGTTCCACAAGGAATACAATCACATTTCTTAACATTACAACACATAAATACCAAACAACAGAATATACTCTCCGTGGGATCAATGTCGCGCAGAAAAGGGCATTTGCTTTTGATTAAGGCATTTGAGAAAGTGCAGAGAGCAATTCCCGAAGCACATCTAATAATAGCAGGAACACTAACCGAAAATGAATATTTTTCACAAATGCAAAGAGAAATAGAGAAATTACATTTGTCGCAATCTGTTCAAATCTATAGTAACATAGCGCAAGATGATTTGTTAACCCACTATCAACAAGCATCTTTGTTTGCACTTCATAGCCAAGAAGAAAGCCAAGGGATAGCGTTAGTAGAAGCGATGGCTGTTGGACTTCCTGTGGTAAGTACGACTGTAGGAGGAATTCCTTTTGTTGTGAAAGATGGTGAGACCGGTTTGCTTTCAAAATATGGCGATATAGATGCTTTTGCATATAACCTGATTAAACTTCTTAAGACTGATGATTTGCGGAAACGGATGTCACAAGACGCACGCAATGCAGCTCAAAGTTATTCATGGCAAAATATAGGGAAAGCAATAGATACTATTTATAATAGAATTATTACACATTCTTGACATCCAATACCTGCCAATACCGTTCGCATTACGTACGTGACCGTAGGATGCCTATACTTCTTGCCTTATTCTTAATAATCGGCAATTATAGATTATGCTATTCCCAATATCTCCAGAAAATGCAGAATCTGCTCGCTTTTGCGGGGCTCAAAGAGAAGATGCTCAAAATCACGCTGCTTGGTTTTGAGATCCGTATGAGCGACGGTTTCTTGGAGTTGTGCGCGTAATTGCTCCTCGGATTCTATTCCGTGACGTTGTTTTAAGAAGGCGTAGTCCGGCTTGTTCACATAATCCGCAAAAGCGTACCATCCTTGCCGTAACGGAACAATATAGCCAGCTTTTTGCCAACGAAGATAATTCCCTCGCGGAAAGTCCGGATGTATTGCTTTCACTTGTGCTGTAGAAAAACAATGCAAATGATGCCACTGATTATAAAACGAATTATAAGTCATAAAGTGCTAATTATTTCTATAATGCACCAAAATTAGTGCGTTATGGGAACAAATCCGCTGCAAAGGTACAATAAAAATTTGGAATATGCACGAGAAATTGTAAAATTGTGTATAGAAAATGCACTTTTTTCTGTATTTAGTGTAGGTGAAATGACAAAAAACACAACGCACTCCCGAATGAGAGTGCGTTGTGTTGTCCTTACTCCCTCTCCTTGGGAGAGGGCAGGGGAGAGGTTTATTTCTCGTCCTCTACAGCTGCTTGTGCAGCGGCAAGGCGAGCGATAGGCACGCGGAACGGCGAGCAAGAAGCGTAGTTCATACCCACGCGAGCGCAGAACTTAACGGAACTCGGTTCACCACCATGCTCACCACAGATACCGGTGCGCAGACCCGGACGAACGGCACGACCTTTCTCTACCGCCATCTTGATCAACTGACCGACACCTTTCTGGTCAAGCACTTGGAACGGATCGGCTTTCAGAATCTTCTTCTCCAGATAAACCGGCAAGAAGGAAGCGATATCGTCACGGCTGTAACCGAAGGTCATTTGCGTCAAGTCGTTTGTACCGAAGCTGAAGTATTGAGCCTCTGTAGCGATACGGTCAGCGGTAAGAGCAGCACGAGGAATCTCAATCATCGTACCAACTTCGTACTCAACTTCTACGCCGTATTCAGCAAATACTTCTTTAGCTACGCGGTCAATAATCTCTTTCTGTTGTTTGAACTCGTACAAGATACCGATCAGCGGAACCATAACTTCCGGCATCGGGTGTTTGCCTTCTTTCTTGAGTTCGCAAGCGGCGCTCATGATAGCGCGCGTCTGCATAGCGGTAATCTCCGGGAATGTGATACCGAGACGGCATCCACGGTGACCGAGCATCGGGTTATTCTCTGCCAATGAAGCGACACGTTGTTGGATGTCCTCAACAGAAACGCCCATTTCTTTCGCCATTTGCTCTTGACCTTTGAGATCATGAGGAACGAACTCATGCAAAGGAGGATCGAGCAGACGGATATTAACCGGGCAACCATCCATAGCTTCGAGAATGCCCTTGAAGTCAGCTTTCTGATAAGGCAACAGTTTAGCCAGAGCTTTTTCACGACCTGCGCTGTCTTTTGCAAGAATCATTTCGCGCATAGCAAGAATCTTCTTATCCTCGAAGAACATGTGCTCTGTACGCGTCAGGCCGATACCCTTAGCGCCGAAAGCGCGAGCAACTTGTGCATCGTGAGGAGTATCTGCATTCGTACGAATTTGCAGACGAGTGTACTTGTCGCAGAGATCCATCAGAGCTTTGAAATCACCACTGAGTTCAGCTGCTTTAGTTGGGATTTGGCCTGCATAAACTTGACCTGTAGAACCATTCAAGCTGATGTAGTCACCCTCTTTATATGTAACGCCTTCAATCTTAACGGTTTTAGCTTTGTAATCCACTTGGATAGCGCCTGCACCGGATACGCAGCATTTACCCATACCACGCGCAACAACGGCAGCGTGAGAGGTCATACCACCGCGAGCGGTAAGAATACCTTCTGCAGCAGACATACCTGCGAGGTCTTCAGGGCTGGTCTCAATACGCACCATGATTACTTTATGGCCATCTTTATGCCACTCTTGTGCATCATCTGCGTGGAAGACGATTTGTCCACATGCTGCACCCGGAGATGCCGGCAGACCTTGGGTAATCACTTTAGCTTTCTTGAGAGAATCTTTGTCGAAAACAGGGTGGAGCAGTTCGTCCAGTTTCTGCGGTTCGCAGCGCAAGATGGCTTCTTTCTCCGTGATAACGCCTTCGCGAACGAGATCCATAGCAATCTTCACCATTGCGGTACCGGTACGTTTACCATTACGAGTCTGCAGGAACCAGAGTTTACCTTCTTGCACGGTGAACTCCATGTCTTGCATGTCGCGATAGTGGTCTTCGAGTTTTTGTTGGATGGTGTTAAGTTCTTGATAGAGCGCCGGCATAGCTTCTTCCATAGAAGGATATTTGCTTGCGCGCTCAGCTTCGCTGATACCTTGGAGGGCAGCCCAACGGCGGCTTCCTTCGAGTGTGATTTGTTGCGGGGTACGGATACCTGCTACCACGTCCTCACCTTGTGCGTTAACAAGATACTCACCGTTGAAGAGGTTTTCACCTGTTGCAGCGTCACGGCTGAAGCAAACACCAGTAGCGGATGTTTCGCCCATATTTCCGAATACCATTGCCATAACGGATACGGCAGTTCCCCATTCGTCTGGAATTCCTTCCATTTTACGATAGAGGATCGCGCGCTCGTTCATCCAGCTGCGGAATACAGCGCAGATAGCGCCCCAGAGTTGCTCAATAGGATTCGTTGGGAAGTCGCTTCCAGTTTGCTCTTTAATAGCTGATTTGAAGCGTGCAACAAGGAGTTTGAGTTCATCCACGTTCAAGTCTTTGTCCAATTTGATGTGACGTATTTCCTTTACTTCCTCAATAATTTTCTCGAAGGGGTCGATATCGGTTTTGTTCACCGGTTTCATTCCCAATACAACGTCACCATACATTTGTACGAAACGGCGATAGCTGTCATAAACGAAGTGCGGGTTTTGCGTTTTTACGCACATACCTTCAGCTACTTCGTCGTTGAGACCAAGGTTAAGAATGGTGTCCATCATACCCGGCATAGAAGCGCGGGCACCTGAACGAACGGATACGAGCAGTGGGTTCTTCGGGTCGCCGAACTTGCAGTTCATGAGCGATTCGATGTGCTTAACAGCCGCCATCACATCATCGTTAAGGAGTTGCATGATTTTCTCCTGTCCTACTTCGTAATACTCGTTGCAGACATCTGTAGTGATAGTGAATCCCGGAGGAACGGGAACACCAACGAGGTTCATTTCTGCGAGGTTGGCACCTTTTCCGCCTAACTCTTCACGCATCTTAGCGTTACCTTCTGCTTTACCATTGCCGAAGGTGTAAACACGTTTTTTCTGTTCCATTAGTAATATTGTTTTATATTGTTTTGAATAGTTTTCGTTGAATATTGTGTATTTTATGCTGCAAAGGTACAGAAAAAATTTGACACCTGCAAATATTTTTGCAATTTTAACGAAAAAGATATATTTTTATGACACTTTGGGGTAGAGCGACATGAAAAAAATCAAAAAATTGCAGTATTTTACTAAAAAATAGGTTTTTTACTATTATTTTGCAAAAATATTTGCATGATTTACAAAAAAGATGTACTTTTGCGGCAAAATTTTGAAATTAATCGGATTAAAATTAAAAATCAACGTCAAAAATATGGGGAATATTCGTTTTGAAGCGTTAAAAACGGCTTTTGATCATAAACCTGTGATGGTGGAGTATCCTGATGGAAAAGTGAAAGATTATTTTGCGTGCGATGTATTCACGCGCGAAAAGATGAAGGATTATATTGCTCCGGATGTGCTGGATCAGTTGTTAGATGATGTGGATAATGGTCGGACTATTCATCGTGATATAGCCGGCGTAGTCGCAATCGGAATCCGCAAATGGGCTATCGAGCATGGGGCAACGCATTTTACGCACTGGTTCCAACCTCTTACCGGTGGAACGGCAGAGAAACATGATGCTTTTTTTGCATTGGAGAAAGGTGGAGCGTTGGTAGAGGAATTTAGTGGAGACTCGCTGTACCAACAGGAACCTGATGCTTCTTCTTTTCCGAGTGGCGGAATTCGTAATACATTTGAGGCTCGCGGATATTCGGCATGGGATCCGTCCAGTCCAGTTTTTCTGATTGGCGATACACTCTGTATTCCGACAGTTTTCGTTGCATATACCGGTGAGGCTTTAGACTATAAGACGCCGCTAATCCGCTCGACAGCGAGCCTCTGTCATGCGGCCCGTGAGGTATGCGCGTATTTTGATAAACAGGTGAAACACGTGCATGCTAATTTGGGCTGGGAACAGGAATATTTTTTGGTTGATGAGTCATTGTATAACGCCCGTCCGGATTTGATGTTGACTGGACGCACGCTGATGGGACATAACAGCGCTAAAAGTCAGCAATTAGAGGACCATTATTTTGGCGCAATACCTGCGCGCGTTTTGGCCTTTATGCGCGATTTGGAATATGAAGCGCTCAAGGCGGGCATCCCCGTTCGGACACGGCATAATGAGGTTGCGCCGAATCAGTTTGAAATGGCGCCTGTATTTGAGGATGTCAATCTTGCCAATGACCACAATCTGTTGATTATGTCGATTATGGAACGCGTAGCAGAGAAACATCATTTCCGTGTGTTACTTCACGAAAAACCTTATGCGGGTGTTAATGGCAGCGGCAAACATTGTAATTGGTCATTGCAAACAAATACAGGAATCAATTTGTTGGCTCCGGGAAAGAATCCGTATCAGAATCTGCAGTTTATCACGTTTTTGGTTAATGTGCTGATGGCTGTTCAGCGTCACAACGGTTTGCTGAAGGCGAGTATTGTGAGTGCAACAAATGAGCATCGTTTAGGCGCAAATGAAGCACCGCCAGCAATCATTTCAGTATTCCTCGGAAAACAGATTACTGCTGTGTTGGATAAATTGGAACATGCGTCGGCAGAAGAAGCGATTATCATTAATGCCAAAAAAGAAATGAAGCTGGGTGTGGCGAATATTCCTGAGATATTGTTGGATAACACGGACCGTAATCGCACATCACCTTTTGCGTTTACAGGAAATCGTTTTGAATTCAGGGCTGTGGGTTCCAGCGCTAACTGTGGCGCCGCAATGTTGGCGTTGAATGCAGCGGTGGCTGAACAATTGATGTTGTTCAAGTCCGAGGTTGATAAGCGCATAGCGAAAGGTGAGGCAAAGGAACGTGTGCTATTTGATGTGATCAAGAAATATATCGTAGCATGTAAAGCTATTCGGTTCGATGGAAACGGCTATAGTGAGGAATGGAAAGCAGAAGCAGCCCGGCGTGGTTTGGACTGCGAAACGAGTGTGCCGTTGGTAATAGACCGTTACTTAAAACCGGAATCTATTCAGATGTTCGAAAAAACTGGGGTGTTGAGTAAAGCTGAATTGCTAAGCCGCAGTGAAGTAAAATGGGAAACATATGTCAAGAAGATTCAAATTGAGAGCCGTGTAATGGGTGATCTGGTGGTTAATCATGTATTACCTGCAGCAAAACGGTATCAGACTATGTTGTTACAAAACGTGCTGGCTGTAAAACAAGTATTCTCTGCAGACGAGACGGCATCGCTGAATGAAATGGATTATAGTATAATTCGCCAGATTGAGCATCATTCGGGAGCTATCTTCGAAAGTGTAGAGCGAATGACAGCCGCACGGCATAAGGCAAACCGCCAAGCGGATGAACGTAGTAAAGCTATTGCATATCATGACGATGTGCTTCCTTTGATGGCGGAAATCCGCGAACACGCTGATGCTTTGGAACTCATCATCGATGACGAGATGTGGACATTACCTAAATATCGCGAACTGATGTTCATCCACTAAGATGAAGATTATTCCATTTATCAAAATGCATGGTCTGGGAAACGACTATGTTTACATAGACGCTCTCCGAAAAGAGGTGGTTGATATCATCGCAGACTTGGACCTTTCCGAGTTGGCATGCCGCATAAGTGATCGTCATTTTGGAGTGGGGGCAGATGGGTTGGTTCTTATTCTACCAAGTACTTGCGCCGATGTGCGGATGCGGATGTTCAATGCCGATGGAAGTGAAGCTGAGATGTGCGGTAATGCGTCACGTTGTATAGGCAAGTATGCTTATGAGCAAGGGTACTGCGGGCAAACGTTTAGTTTGGAAACATTAGCGGGAATCAAGCGGCTGACACTTAAGACGAACGCTCAGAAGAAAGTGAAACAAGTGACTGTGGAAATTGGAACAAAGACGGGGAATCCACATAAAGTGTTTTTTGTGAATACCATTGACGAGCTCAATCCACGGTTTGAAGAATTACGAGCAGGTTTGGAATGGGAAGAGTTGCGCAAGAAGACAAACATAGAATGTGTATATGTTCTTAATAGGAATGAAATAAAAATGCGCGTTTGTGAACGCGGTACCGGCGAAACAATGGCTTGCGGTACGGGAGCTTGTGCGGCCGCTGTTGCAGCCATGGATAAAGGTTTGACAGATAATCATGTGATAGTACATTTACGCGGTGGAGACTTGGATGTGCATCGCGACATAAACGGAATCATATACCTTACCGGACCTGCAACTGAAGTCTTTAGAGGCACTTATAAATGGGAGGAATAATTATGCACTCCAATTCATATATTCAACAATTGAAGAATGACTATCTGTTTTCAGAAGTCACTCACCGCGTTAAGGCTTATCAAGCGATCCATCCTCAAGCGCAGATTTTGCGTTTAGGTGTTGGAGATGTTACATTGCCTTTACCTGCATCTATAATTGAAGCTATGCACCAAGCAGTTGAGGAATTGGGTCATGCAGATACATTCCGCGGCTATTGTTTGGAGGAAGGCTATGTGTGGCTTCGTCAAGCCATTATAGATAATGACTATCTTCCACGCGGCGTAGAGTTAGATTTGAACGAGGTTTTTATTTCCGATGGCGCGGGAAGTGACTTGGGTAATTTAAGCGAATTGTTCGACATGCATAATCGTGTGGCTATACCTGACCCGTCTTATCCTGCTTATGTAGATGCAAGTATTATGGCCGGTAGGAAAATAACTTTTCTGCCCTGCTCAGCAGTCAATGCTTTCGTTCCTAATTTGCCGAAGGCACAAGCCGATATCATTTATCTTTGCTATCCCAATAATCCGACCGGAACGGTTCTAACATATGAACAACTGCAACGTTGGGTAGATTATGCCCGTCAAAATCATAGTATCATCATTTATGACGGAGCCTACGAAGCCTACATAGAAGATGAAGATATTCCACATAGCATCTATGAAATAGATGGTGCGAAGGAAGTCGCTATAGAGGTTCGTAGTTATAGCAAATCTGCAGGTTTTACATCTGTCCGATGTGGCTACACAATTGTTCCCAAGCAAACAGGTCTTCAAGCCATGTGGCATAGACGGCAATGTACCAAGTATAACGGAACATCTTATGTGGCACAGCGGGCAGCTGAGGCAACTTATTCCCCGCAAGGGAAAAAGGATACGCAAACTAATGTAAATTATTATAAAAAAACAGCAAAAATTCTTCACGATGGATTGCAGTCTCTCGGCTATGATGTCTATGGAGGCATTAATGCACCATATATTTGGTGTAAAACGCCAAATGCTATGGACTCATGGACATTCTTCGACTATTTGCTTAACCAATGCCAAGTCGTTTGTACACCAGGCGTCGGTTTTGGACAATGCGGTGAAGGATATGTGCGTTTTTCTGCTTTCTCAAACCGTAAAGATTGTGAGGAAGCGCTAAAAAGAATAAAAACTCTTGCATAATTAGAAAAATCGTTGTAATTTTGCACCAAATTAATACATTATGTGTGGAATAGTAGGATATATCGGAAAACGCAAAGCCTATCCGATTTTGATTAAGGGCTTGCATCGTTTGGAATACCGTGGTTATGATAGCGCAGGAGTCGCTTTGATAAATCCGCAGGGACAATTGAATGTGTACAAAGCAAAAGGAAAAGTGGCAGAGTTGGAAACTTTCGCTGCAGACAAAGATACAGAGGGTTGTATCGGAATTGCGCATACACGTTGGGCTACACATGGTGAGCCTAATACCGTAAATGCGCATCCACACTACTCGGAATCCGAACGCTTGGCAATTATTCATAATGGTATCATAGAAAACTACGCTGTGCTTAAAGAAGGACTGCGCCAGCAAGGTTATAATTTCAAGTCGGACACCGATACCGAGGTATTGGTACAATTGATTGAATATACGCAAGTGAACCAGCACGTGGATCTCAAAACAGCTGTGCAACTGGCATTACAGCAAGTTATCGGAGCTTATGCAATTGCAGTGTTGGACAAATCAAATCCTGAGACCCTTATAGCAGCTCGTCAAGGCAGTCCGTTAGTGGTCGGTATTGGTGATGACGAGTATTTCTTGGCCTCCGATGCAACGCCAATAGTGGAATATACAGATAAAGTGATTTATATTGAAGATCAAGAAATCGTACTTATAGAACGTGGAAAGGAAATTGAGATAACAACGATTGACAATGTGCATAAAACACCAGAGATAAAGAAACTGGAGATGACATTGTCGCAGTTGGAAAAGTGTGGCTACCCGCATTTTATGCTAAAAGAAATCTTTGAGCAACCTCGTACATTGACAGATTCGATGCGCGGGCGTATCAATGTTGAGTTGACGAACATCGCTCTGTCTGGATTTATTGATAATCGTGATCGGTTTATGAATGCAAAGCGCATCATCATTACAGCCTGTGGAACAAGTTGGCATGCCGGATTAATAGCCATGTACGCAATAGAAGAGTTTGCACAAATTCCGGTAGAAGTAGAGTATTCAAGTGAGTTCCGTTACCGCAAACCCGTTATCAATAAAGATGATGTTGTGATAGCAATTTCCCAATCCGGTGAAACCGCTGACACGCTTGCAGCAATTCAGCTTGCCAAAGAAAAAGGGGCGTTTATATTCTCTATCTGCAACGTGGTGGGTGCATCTATTCCGCGTTTAAGTGATAGCGGTTGCTATACGCATGTTGGTCCGGAGATTGGTGTGGCAAGCACGAAAGCATTTACAGCGCAAGTGACGGCATTAACGATGTTGGCACTATGTATTGGCAGGGAGAAAGGTACACTGTCTAACGGACAGTATCTGCAAATTATAGCCGAATTGAGCCATATCCCCGAAAAAATCGGTCGCGTTTTGGAACAAAATCACACTATTGCTGAGTTTGCAAAGACGTTTACATACGCGCAGAACTTCATTTATTTGGGACGCGGATATAACTTTCCCGTTGCATTGGAAGGTGCTCTTAAATTGAAAGAAATCTCCTATATTCATGCTGAAGGATATCCTGCTGCAGAAATGAAACATGGTCCGATAGCCCTTATCTCGCAGGAAATGCCTGTCGTCGTTGTAGCTCCACATTGTGGAACATATGAGAAAATTGTAAGCAATATACAGGAAATTAAAGCACGTCATGGCCGAGTTATAGCCATTGTAACAGAAGGTGACCAGTTGGTGCACACAATGGCAGATTACACGATTACCATTCCTGAAACAGAAGAGTGCTTAACACCGTTGTTGACCGTTATTCCTTTGCAGTTATTGGCATATCATATTGCAGTTATCAAAGGCTGTGATGTCGATCAGCCGCGTAATTTGGCTAAATCAGTAACGGTGGAATAAAACAAAAAAGTGCGTTACCGCACTTTTTTGCCCATTATATCGAACCATGCATCACCTTTTCGGATGTATAGTTGACCATTTATCAGAATCTTTTGCTGTGTATCCGTGATTTCCGTGTTGTTGATGTCTGTTGCGATTTTCGGTTTGACAGTCAGTTTGAGTACGAATGTCGAGTCACATCCATTAACAGAGGAGTAGACGGCAACAAGTGTAGTATCCCCCGCAGGCAGAGTGCTGAGGTCGATATTTTGCCATGTTTCTTCTAAACCTTCTTCAATCGTGCGTGTTGATTGCATTTTCATCAGTGGGAAAACACGCACAACAAGTTCAACGATGGAATCGCCTCCGAATTGATTCGGTTCCGGAACGACCACGGAGTCAATGGTTTGCCGTTTGAATGTTTTGCCTGCATATTCGAGGGTTTCTCCCGCACAAATCCATGCCGTGTCGTTGCCATATGTAACAGGCTTCGGCTTAACGGTTAGTTGGAGTGTATATACAGAGTCGCAACCATCAATAGTTTGGTACTTGGCAACAAGTGTAGTATCTCCGACCGGTAACGTGCTCAAGTCTATATTTTGCCATGTATCACTTGTGCCGACTTGAATGGTATTTGTTTGCTCAAAGTGATATTGCTCATAGAAATCGAGTGTGAGACAAATAATCGTTTTACCTCCCCATGCAGACGGTACGGTATCATAATGTAAGCCCTTAGCTGAGATGTTGGTGAAATATTCGTCAGAATAGGCGTCTCCCTCGCAGATGAATTGTGTGTACATGTAATTAGTCACGGCAGGGAAGATGGTAAATTCTTTGGTTACTGATTCTGCAGCGTTGTACACTTCATTGCCTTCTTGTGAAGCCGTCACAGAGACAGCTCCTTCGCTCTTGATTTTGAATTCTCCATTCTCAAATGTGATTTTTCCTTCCGGTGCGAAAGAATAGGTCACATCTAATCCTGAAGATGCTTGAGCAAGTGCAATAGTGGCGTCCGAAAGAATCAACGTCTGCTGCTCCCATATGATTTCTTGGTTTAACTTCTTACCGGAACCTGTAAGCGTGATTGTCGCGGTAGAGACTCCATCTGAGATGGTTATTGTAGCGGAGTAGGGTTGTCCTGCTTTCGGTGTAAAATAAACATCAAAGGCATAGTTGGCTATATTACCAAGTGTGCCACCTGCTGCGGCTTGTGCAGTCCCATTTGCGGAGGCGCAGGCATTGTTACCGACATTATATGTCAATGGCAGTGTGTTATCCGCTGTTCCGACGTGGAATATCTCAGGAGCGGAGGAAGTGATTGTTATATCTCCGGCAGAGAGAAAAGAACGCAGCTGAACGCTATAAGGAGCAGATGTACTAAGTGCTTCCAATTCGCCAAAATCATAGCTCTTTGAAGTCGTTCCATAAGTACCTGAAGCGAGCAAAATATGCTTGCTTAATACCATTCTGCACTTCGATACCACCACGTTATAGGTATTTCCGGTTGGTCTGTCAAATTTGATGTAGTTAATATTGGGCTCAATTGAGTAGGTCAAATCTTCAGACTTTTCCCATGTGTTGTTTTTTATTGTTCCGATCAGTGAAGTCGCACTTTTTCCATTAGAAGACTGGTACACATTCGTGGTGTTAACCCTGAAAGGCGACCAAGCCCAATTTCCTTGTGTATATAAGGCGGTAAATGAAAAAGAGCCGTCCGTCGGAGCAAAAATATTACTATTAATTTCATAACTGCTAATGGTATTCATAGTGTGCTCTGAATCGTCGTAGTAAGAATACCATATTCCGTTTTTATACGTCTGTGCTGATGCACAGAATACCGTTAATAGCGGTATAATATAGACTAATAATCGTTTCATTTTTATTGTAGGCGTGTGCCTGTGATGTTGTACCAATTTTCGCCGTGACGGATAATAAGTTGTCCGTTAATTATTACCTTTTGTGAATCTGAAATATGCTCGATAACATCGATTCCTTCTTCTGGTTCCGGGTCAGGAACAATGGGGTCAAAGCCTTCGGTGTCAGAATCCGCAAAGTCCACGCGGTAGAGGTTATATTCTCCGGATTGTGTATAATTATCTGCGATTACATAGATAAAGATGCACTTGTGTGTGGCATCAAATCCGATGAACGATTGTGCTGACAGACCTTCGCTGAGCGCTGCAAACTTTGCGCAATCATCGCAGTAGTTATCAGCAACTGTAGCGATGTGTTTGTCAAAAGTAAGTTCGGTCTTGTCAATAGAGAATGATGTAAGCGCATGGTTATAAACCACTTCTACGTCATCCAAATAAACGGTGTCCAAAACGGTCACTTTTTCAAATACTCCTTCGGTGTTGTATGAAGTTCCGCCACCGGGTACTTTATTCGTAGTGAAGGTGGTTAGGATGTATGCAGGCGCTTTGTCCTTATTGGCTGCTTCGTAATTGAAAGGAACAGCAAAGCGTTGCCAACCGAAGTCTGCTTTAGCGGAGTAGTTGAGGGTAGCGACGCCGATACGGATGTCGCCGTACTTGTCTGCTTCTTCAGGATCTTGGTAACGTGCATCGGTTGTGATGACGGTATTCATACGTGCCTGATTTACTTCTTTTGCGATATCTCTGTCAGCCGGAAGGTATTTAGCCCAGAATACGAGCGAATCCGGACGACCATTGAACGGGGTGTTAAAGCCCTTATTGGCAGGGTCAGAGAAATTGTAATTGTTGGCAGGATCATCAGCTTTCTTGGAACCGGCATTGATTTGTCCGTTGGTACAGTTGCCATTTGCAGCAATGCCTAAAGCCATAGTCGATGAAAGCAAGGCACTATTGGCACCTTTAGAGCCAGGACGGACTTCGTTGGATTGAGTGAGCTGATAGTCGTTCTTTATGAAATCTACAAACAATCCTGTAGCAGAATTGAATGAATGCCATCCTTGCGGTTCGGCATTAGTCCATGCGCCTTCAAAGCCACCATTAACGAGTGCATAATTTTTATCGGTAACACCTTTACCCTGGAATAGTACGTAAATGGGCTCTTTTAGTGATGAGGCGGCAATAGAGAGAATCACTTGTGCATCAGTTGCAGTAACGATGGAGTTATACACAATACCACCTTCTTTAAGTCCATTGACAACAGTGATTGTAGCACGTTCACTAATTGAATCCAAATACAATGTTGCTCCTTCGAGAGTTAGTTGTCCATTCTCGTCAATAGGGATATTTGGCAATACGATATTCCCTAATTTACCAGCGTTGTAGATAAAGTCAGGTAACACGAAAGTAATGGTGTTATCTACTGTTCCTGGCAACAAATATACCGCTCTGTTCGGATATACAGAGCCAGCGATATTCAGGTCTCCATTAAATTGACCGCAGACATCTTTTACGGATACTGCTAATACTTGTGCCGATACCAATATGCCGGCAATAATTGAAAGAAAAACTTTTTTCATTGTTGTTGTTAATTAAATTGTTATTTTATTTTTGTACCTAATATATCATACATTGTTTCATCGTCGCGGATAATGTATAAACGTCCATTTAAGATTATCTTGGTGATTCGTTGGTGATTCGTTGGTGATTGCTCTACATCTGCCATAATTGCTTCCGGTTCAATGGTAAGGTGTAGAATAAGTGTTGAGTCGCAATCATCAATAGTGTAGTAAGACGCGCTTAACATCAGTTCACCAACCGGCATTGTGCTCAAGTCAAATGTCTCCCATGTCCGTGCCTCTCCGACAGTCATTGTCAAATAGTCATCTATTGTATAAGTCGGTAGCATATTTACGACTAAATGCACGATAGAGTCTCCTCCATACGCGTTCGGTTGTGCCAAGCGTACGTCTTCTTCTGTGGATTGCGAGTAGCGAACACCTTCAAACTCAATATAATCTCCGTCGCAGAACGATGCCTCGTAGTTTCCATAAGTAACAGGAATGTCGGATACATAGAGCAGTAACTTGAAGACAGAGTCACAGCCGTGCGAGGATGTAAGACTATCATAAAAGACGTAAGGTTCATCTGATACAGGTAGTCCGGCAAAATGTCTGCCACGCCATGTAGTATCCACAACGTTGACTGAGATAGTCTTGGTATTCAGATATGTTGGAAACACGTCCAAAGTCAATGTGATGATTGAGTCACCGCCTTTGGTGTTAGGAATTTTGGTTGTATAGACACCGGATTCTGTTAGATTACTGAATAACTCGTCCGAGTAAGGAGCATCGTCACAGGTGGAAGCTGAATAGGCGTATTCTGTATCTACAATGGGTTTTGCCATTTGCAGAGTATAGACGGAGTATGCTTTTGATTGTGAGTAGTTATCTGCGACCACATAGATATATACCTTGTTATTCTGTGCGTCAAATCCGAAGAAAGTACGAGCGGCTTTACTGTTTGTGCTTGCAACAAAGTTGTATTGGCTGTCGCTGAATGTCCGTTGTGAGACGGCTGTACCATTGTTGAAATTGACAGTTTGACCATCCATTTTGAGTGTTGTGAGCGAGTGGTTATAAATCATCTCCACATCATCCAGATAGACGTTATCCACATATTTGGTCGGGTTTATAAAGCCTTCGGAATGTGAAGAACCACCGCCCGGGGTCATATTGGTAGTGAATGTGATTAGCATATAAGCTGTTGAAGCAGGGTTGACCGAACTATACACAAATGGAACGGATAGTCTTTGCCATCCCATAGATGAGGTGGCGGAATAGTTTATTGTTGCTTCAGCTACTTTGATGGATGAATAATTACTTACTTCGGGATCCTGATAACGTGCGTTGGTTGTGATAACAGCGTGCGCACGGGCTTTATTGACGCTATTATTGGGATTGTTATCTGCGGGAATATACTTTGCCCAAAATACGAGAGAGTCAGGATTACCGACAAAAGGTGTATTATACTTAGCGTTGTTAGGATCGGAGAAATTATAGTTTCCACTTGCGTCATCTGCATCCATCGAGCCTGCATTGATTTGACCATTGGTACAATTGCCGTTAGCGTTATTGCCAACAATTATATCAGTCTTAATGAGAGCACTTTGACTGCCACTTGAACCTGGTCTTTTTTCAGTAGAGCGTGTGAATTGAGTTGTGTTTTGCACAAATGTCACATAACTTCCTGTAGCCGTGTTGAACGAGTGCCATCCATCGGGTTCTCCGTTTGTCCATGTGCCTTCAAAACCGCCATTGGTAACGGCGTAGTTGTTATCCAGACGTGAACCACTGAACAAAACCAATATTGGTTCGGGGAGCGATGGGGCGTTAATAGACAACAGCACTTGCGCCGACGAAGCGGAGATAATGGAGTTATAGGTCTTATTACCATCCTTAAAATCATTCAATACAGAAATGCTTGCCCGCTCATTAATGGCTTTTATATATAAGGAAGAATTATCCAAAGTCAGTTTACCGCTGCTGTTCATCGGTATATTTACAAGAACGATATTACCTAATGAGGCGCTGTTGTACGTAAAATCCGGCAAAACAAATGTGATGGTGTTGTCAGTTCCACCAGGGAGGATGTAAATTGTTTTATTGTTATATGCCGTGCCGCCGATGTTCAGCGACCCTTTATAAGCACCCGATACATCGTTTACAGAAACTGCAAATGAGGAAATAGTGCTTATAAGAACTAAAAGTGTAGTTACAATTCTATTCATGATCATCTGTTTTAGAAATTAACATTTAATCTGCACACAAATGTGCGTGGCGCCGCTAACGCCATCGGGCGGAAACTATATTCGGTGTTAAGCAGATTGTTTACGATAAATTGCATTTCGACATGCTCTTTGAATTGGAAGGCGCAGCGCAAATCCATTGTGAATACACCTGTGTTGTGCTCCATCCAATATGAGTGCAATGTTTGTCCTCCTTCAGAGCCAAAAATAAACATGCGGGCATAGTCCATCAAATCCAATTCGTCTTTCGGACGCTCGTCCACCATGATATAATCAACAGCCAGAATCTTGCTGCGATACATCATATTCACGCCAAGTGAGAACCATTTAACGTTGTAGTCTATGGTTGTCTTGAACGAATGTTTGTTGCGGTATTTCAAGTATTTGGAATCATTGGATTTATTCTTCATCTGTAATGGATCAACGTATTTAGACTCTTCCTCAATACGCTTGGCGTTATCCATATCTTCCGGTTCCGTGAACGTGTAACCGATGTTGTACATCAGTTTCATATCTTTGCGTATATCCACTTTACCGGCAGTGCTAACTTCGGCGCCATAAATGCGAGCGTGACTGACATTAACAAACTGTGCTCCGATTCCGATTCCTGCATTGCTCAATGATTTAGTCTCTTTAATGTCATTCAGCATATTTTGTGCCTCGTCAATCACATCGTAAATGGAGTTAATCATTGTGAAATCAGAATTGCGGAAAAGGCCGAATTGGTATTCAATCATATCACGGTATTCGGTATAAAATCCTGCTATGTCAATGGTTCCGGAAACCGGACCGAACTTATACAGTTGTTTGTATCCCAATTCTGCATTAAATCCTGATTCAGGCTTAATATTGTGGTTCGGATAAACGCCAACACCTCCAATGTCTTTACGTGCAAACTTTTCGGTAATGGACGGATTGCGATATCCTTGTCCGAAACTTGCTCGCAGGAAGCCGGCTTTGTAAATTTCCCAGTTCAAACCGGCACGGAATACTGGGCGTACAGGGCAAAGCCAATCGCCGATTTGTATATTTGCTTCTTTGTAACTGTCATCCATGCGATAGTATTCCAATCTCATTCCAGCGCTTAAAGAGAGCCGATTTGCGATACGATGGTCGTATTGGATATATGCAGCCACGTTATCTGTGTGGTGAGTTCCTGTGATGTTTGCCGTGTTTGTGATATGGTTCCAATTGACACCAGTTGTGAGGCGTACTCCTGATTTCCATTGTTTTGCGAACTGGTAGTCCACGTATCCGTTATATGTGAGTTCCGGGCGTGTCGGAGTGTGGTCAGTTAACAGATTCATGGCATAAGCCACTACGTCTTGAAGTTCGGCAATAGTCCCTGTGTATCCCAAACCATTTTGCACAAGGTCAATGCCATTCAATACGGCGTCTAACCATTGTTCATTCTTGATTGGAACAGCAATGTCGCTAAATGTTACCAATAACGCATCTTCCAATGGAATGCCGGCATCCGTATAACCTGTAATTTTGTCGTAATAACCTTTTACTTTGTCGAGATCAAAGCTTGTTACTCCCCATTTCACCAATTCTTCGGTTGTCATAGTAGGAGAAGGAGTTGTCAAGTTGTCCGCTGTCATATAGAAACGTGTACGCAACTTGTGCGTGATACCTTTTTCGGTGTTATCAAAGTTAAGGAACGGGTCGATGTTAAAATTATGCTCTTTTCGTCCCATATTTGTCAGCGGCGAAGGATGAATCGGGTCTTTTGGACTTCTCCAGATGAAGAAATCACCATAGTGGTTAGCCACATAATTCAGGTTAAATCCCATATTCAGGTATTTATTCTCGGGCATTGGCTTGTGATAAGTCATGTTTCCTCCCAACCTTGCTCGTTCGTTGAAACTCTGCTGCCGGAATCCTTCATCCTTAAATGCACTAACAGCTGCAGATACGTCAAAATCGCCAATTCTGCGTGAATGAGATGCTTCAGCGCCGTAATATAAAGGTAATCGCGCGCCTGTGTATTTATAGTCGTTGTAGTTGTCATATACACCAACATATGCAGAAACTTTTGTTGACGGGTCTAATCCGGGTCGTTGCGTGCGGACATTGATAACGCCGTTTAAAGCAGAGGAACCATATAAAACGGAAGATGCACCTTTTATCACCTCCATTTGAGCAACGTTCTCCAATGGGATGTTATTCCAGTTGATTTCGCCTGTTTTTGGGTTAAGAATGGTCATTCCGTCCAACAGTACTTGACAACGCGAACCAACACTGTAAGTCCATCCTCCACCGCCACGGATACTGGGTTGCTTGTCGATAATATCTACTCCAGGCAGCGTTTGCAAGGTGGCAGAAATATCTGTTGGGGCTTGCGTGCGAATGGCTTGCGGCTTCACTACATCGATTGTTACAGTGACATCGGTCATACGCTGTTCGAAACGTCCAGCCGTAACAACGACTTCGTCTATTACTTCGTTATGAGCCTGAAGAACGACGTTGTATTCCTTTGGAATGTTCTTCAACACGCGGTCTTCGGTTTCATACCCCACGTATGAAAATTGTAAATGAAGTGGCGCCGAAGTAACGTTTAAAGTGAATCGTCCGTCAATGTCAGTAACAGTTCCGGTGTTGGTTTCGGTGTTAAGCACCGTTGCTCCGATAAGCGGTTCACGCGTAAAGGCGTCTGTGACAATACCTGTTAAAACTTCAGAAAATAATGATTGCGTCAGTAAAATAAATGCACAAATTATGTAAATCTTTCGCATAGGCTTGTTAATAATTCGCAAAAAAACGCGCAAAGGTACTGCTTTTTTTTGAAATGTGCTATACCAAACAATAAGAAAAACGTTTCATTTTTTAAGTATCATAATAAAAAGTATTAAAATCTTAATATAAAACATACACTTTTCTTGTTAAAAATCTTAATAATCGTACATATTTTACGTTTTTTAGAATTCAATGTGATAGTCGCTCTACGTTGTTTTTTTGTTAGCATTGTTTTTGTGTAGTTGTGCTAAAATCGGGAGAATTATCCGGTGATGTCTCGGTAATGTCTCGGTTCGTTTACGTCTCGTTTACGTGTCGTTTACGTCTCGTTTACGTGTCATTTACGTCTCGTTTACGTCTCGTTTACGTGTCATTTACGTGTCGTTTACGTGTCGTTTACGTCTTTGGTTCGGCGGAGAAGAGTTGAGAATTGAGAGTTGAGAATTGGACGTTGGACCGCTGCGCTGTTGGAAGTTGGACCGCTGCGCTGTTGGAAGTTGGACACTAAACGTGCGAAGCACAATACACGAAAAAGCGGCGCAATGCCGCTTTTTTAGTTGAAAATAGTAAAAAAAATTGCGCAAATAAAAAATTATGCTTATCTTTGCAGCGAAAATGCGTAAGATAGTCAAAGATAGTGCGAAGTTACTGAGCGCCAATGTGGTGGCTCAGGCAATCGGAATAATCGTTTATCCTCTTTTGTCCCGATTATACAGCGAGAGCGATTTCGGTTTGTTGAGCCTGTTTACCAGTATCGGCAGCGTATTGGTCATTCTGTGTACCGCAGAATATCACTATGCGATTGTATTGCCGGCAGAAGAGAAGAAAGCCCGCGCTATGAGCCACGTGTGTTTGATGATTTTAGGTGTTGTGACGGGAATAAGCATGTTGTTTATCCCTTTTTCCAAACCCATTTCGCGTTTGTTTGATGCGCCGGAATTAGCTGAATGGTTGTGGCTTCTGCCAATCTATGTGGGATGTTGCGGCATGTGGAATATATTGAATTACATCTATATTCGCGGTGCTCAGTTTACGCGGATTAGCAGCTATCAGGTATCTCAGTCAGTAGTAAATGCCGGCAGTAAAATAGGTTTCGGTTATTCAGGATTCTTATCCGGCGGACTGATAGTGTCGTCTGTCATTGCTCCTTTGTTAGCGGTATCGGCGTCTATTGCGGTTAGTTGGCGCAAGTGTCTTGCCTCGTATTTTGTTCGCTGTCCGCGTACGGATTATGGCAGCGTAGCACGTGAGTTTTCGAACTTTCCGAAATTCAATTTGCCTCGTTCTTTGGTGAATTCCGTTGGATTGGCTCTTCCTGTATGGTTGCTGACCCGCGCATTTGGCACGGATAATGTCGGTTATTTGTCGCTGGCTCTTGTTTCTGCTTTTATGCCGCTGAACATTATTGCTCGTGCGTTTTATCAGATATTTTATCAGCGTATCACAGAACTTGTGCAGCACCGTCAGCCGATTAGCCGCATTATGGCCAGATTTATTGTATATACGGGTGTATTGACGGTTCTTTGCCTTGTCGGAATCTATTGGTTTATTCCTCAATTGGTAACGTTGCTATTCGGTGCAAACTGGCTGCCAACCGCCTCTGTAATCCGCCATTTATACCCTGCTTTAGTATTTGTGCCGGTGTGTGGAACAATCTGTTTTTTGTCTGACATTTTTGCCAAACAAAAGGTAGCTATGTGGATGGAGATTTGCTATGTGATAGCCACAGGAGTTGCTTTGTTCGCCGGTATTCGTACAGGTTCTTTCCTAACTGCTATCAGTGCCTATTCCTGGACGGGCTTTGTATATATGTCCATCCAGTTGGTTTGGTTTGTGTCGCTTATTCGCCGTTATCAGCAAGCGCTTTAAGTGCGCTAAGAATCGTAAGGACTTTGTTTTTTTCAGTTATCGAACCTATTCTCATTTTAGTCTCACACGCCGCTGCGAAGCGTTCCGGAAGTAAGTGTTTATGTTTGGCATAGTAGGCGTTGAGCGCATCATTTAACTTTGGATTGCTTTTCGCCCAAACGTCATAAGGATTCATAGAGTCTGCTTGTTGGCGATAGGCGTCGTAAATATGCATTTTTTTGAGCGCAAACATTACCAACCGTTTAGGCAAGTCGCGCAACGGAATATCCCTGCCTGCAATCGTTACAATCGCTTTGCGATGCCCGATTTGCTCGTACTTATGATGCCACTTCATCGCTTGTGGATAGTAGCGCTTAATCCATTTGTCATAAAACCTGTAGTTGTGGCGTTTGATGGTCGGTATATGCAGAATGTATTCTAAGAAATCGACATCGCAAAATGGCGAATAAGTCTCCGTGTAATGCTGTAAAACCAATGGTGACCCCAATCCGTTTCCCGCGAAACTAAGCGAATAAAGCAATGGTATCTCGTGGCGTTTGTCGGTAATGACAGATAAGATATTGTCCCCATTGACTCCCGTGAGCACAATGCCTTTTTGTTTCCAGTCTTGTTTAGCCGCAAAAGCATAAATCTCCGAAGGCCCATTATAATTGACCAACCACTCCGTTGCACTTGCTATTTCATCAATCTGCGTCAGATAGTCTCCTCCGTCTAAAGGCGTGAACTGCCACTTATTGCCGAGCGCTGCGCTGATTTGTTCGGGTAAAAGATGGTCATAGTGCCCGCTTTGCGAATAGGTGAAATTGGTAATGGGTTCGCCTGCCAGTTCGTGCGCAACCAATTGGCACATCCGACTATCCAGTCCGCCACTTAATGGGAAAAAGTGTTCCAAGTGCTCTTTCTCGTTTTTGCGGATGACCCGTTCAACCGCTTGCCGGAAAAGACGGTTCGTCTCGCCAAGCATTTTTTCTTCTTCATATATCGAGGGAGAATTGTCAAAATGATAGTATGGTTTCCGTGAGAAGTGGCCATTATCCAATTGGATATACTCCCCTGCATTCAGTCGGAAGATTCCTTGTACAAACGTAGTGTCGTCGCCCGAATGACCTTTGTCCAGCAGCGTTCGGATAAACGCTTCATTTGGCATATGGAGGCCAGTTGATTGTGCTAAGCGGTGGAGGTCAGAAGCAAAGACGAATTGCCCGTTTACCAATGTGTAAAAGAGCATTTTGCTGCCGATATGGTCATTAAACAGCAATAATCGTTCTTCCCTTTTATCGTAAAGTATGCCACAGAATGCCCCGCGCCAATTGCGCCAAAATGTGGTTTCACCGTTGCGATACTTCTCAATAGCTTTGTCGTGGCTATCTGCTTTGAACAAAACTCCTTCTGTCGCCAAGAAACAGTCTTGCGATTCGACAAAGTACTTGTCATTTAGAAATTTTGGCAATGTTACCTGTGTCAAAGCAAAGGCGCCTGTTTCGTATGTGCGCTTAACGTAGTCAGGACCTGCAAAATTGGACAAGTCCCAATCCTTTTTTATTTGATATGCGCCAAAAAATCCTTGCATTATTTCGTTTTTTTAGCGAAGTAATCAGTCCTTATCAGCCTGTCGGATAGCAGTTCTAATTTCTGCAACTCATCGTCAGAATAGGCGCAAGTATCGGCGATGTTCCGCCCTAAACCGCGCCATGTCGTAGCAAGTTGCAGTCGGTCAACCATAGTCGTGTAAATATCCATTTGGTAGAGTGTACGACTGACCTTCGCCGGAGCTTCGTATGGATCATACAAGATAAATGGTACCGGTGTATATAGGGTGAAGATGGGGTGGTCTCCCAAAATAATGATTCGTGTTGTGGCAGCCAGTTCGTGGTCGTTAATAATCGCGTCAATCAATTTGCCGAGCACGCTGTCAGTATAATGTACACAGTTCAAATAACGTGTTTTCTCTTCGTCATACGCTGTGCATTTAGGTAGTGCCGCACTATCTGCATATTCGATAAACGGTGCGTGTGAAGCCATTGTGTATGTGGCGAGCACAAACGGCCTTTCGGCAGTTTCTACGCTGTGCATCACCGCATCAATAAGCACACCATCGGATACAGTGGCTGCAAATAACGAGTCAAAGCCATAAGCATAGGTGTTGCGCTCTTGATTCCAAATGTGGATATCAGAAGATGTGAAGCATTGTTTGGTAGCCGCCGGTATGCTTATCACCCAAGAAGGATAGGTGTTTGCCGCATACCGCATCGCTGTAGCACCATTGTATATCGGAAGTAAGCCGTTGAGACAAATCAACCGTGCATCGGACGATTTGCCTTGTTTGACTTGAGCTATCATAGCGTAACTGCCAGCCATCGGATGGGCAGCAAGCCTATTAAGATTAGGTGTCACTTCTTCACCGCCTACTTGCAAACCAAGCACCCAGTCTTCAAGACTCTCAAACAACACAAACAATACATTACCGCAGTCGTGCACCGAGTCGTTTGTTGGTTGAAGATATGGTGTAATCTCGGAAGTCGTAACTTCTTGTGCCGGAGTCTCTTCGTTGCGTATCCAGTTTATGATTTCGTTGCCAAAATGTGCGATAGGTCCGTAAGTATATATATACCACATTCTTCCCATACTGACATCGTCATAATAGCGAGCAAAAGGCGAGACAGGCATTTCCGTTTTGTAGGAAGTAACAGCCTGCGGCACAAACAAAAGACAAGCACAGCAGAGTGCTGCTCCTGCGCGTTTGCCGCGATGCGAAATAAGATGAGGCAAAGTAAAACATTCGGAAACTACAATCCATAGCGCGGTGATAACTATGAATCCGAGATCACTGGCATGTATAAAGGGGAGGATAGAAGTCCATAAGCCATTCATGTTTCCTGTGGACTCCAAACACCAGCGGTTAAGCACATCTCCGTAACTGCGGAAATAAATCAAGTTACCGATAAACCAAACGTCTACAAGTATCGATACTATATATGTCCATCGGCGTTTGTGTGTAAAAAGCAGCGGACTGAATAGAAGCATTGCCGCTAACAGGTAGTTGCATAGTACACGCACCAATGCCAAACTCATACTTGGTACCGGAAAGTCCATAGGTATCACGGTCCAAAGAGTTTGGATAAACGTGAGTAAAATGATGATTATGTAGTACATAAGGCGTCTTTATATGTGTTATACAGATGTTGCCCGACCACAGTAAAACGGTATGGTTCGGCATAAGCGCGAATCGTTTCGCTATCATATTTTTTACTTGTGACCAGCATAGTTGCGATGGCTTCAGCGAGGGCTTTCTCATCACCGATAGGTACCAATATTCCTGTATTGCTATTCACTACTATTGGGGCAAGTCCGACAGAAGTGGACACAATCGGTTTGCCGCTTGCAAGACTTTCGCATAATACAATTGCGGCTGTTTCATCGTTGGAACTAAGCACAAACGCATCTGCTTTTTGGAATTCCGCGGCTACCTCTTTTGGCGCCAATTCCCCCTTCCAACGCAACATATGTTCCGGAAACTGAAGGCTATCTGCATATTGGCGCACAGCTTGGTAGTCCTTACCGATGCCCACGATTGTTAATGTGAAATCGTTTCGTATCTTGCTTACTGCATGTACGGCCCGCAACAAACCACATACGTTCTTATGTAGCTCATCGAAGCAACTTATGTGCAATAGGTTTAAGTGACTATCAGTACGAGATGCGTTCGGAAGCGTGTAGAAGAAATCGTCCACCACATTGTTGATTATCTGCCATCGGGGACAACATAAACCACAGTCTTTCATCGCGTTTAGCAGATCCTCCGATACGGGCATAATCATGTATGCATTGCGTGCCGCAGTCTCGGCAATCCAACGATGCCATCTGCTGCTTTTGCGATAAGCGGGAAAGACTTTCAGATAACCACTCCAATGTTCAATGATGATATATGGTATCCTATACCGACTTTTGAGCCATAGTGCCAATAGAGCGTTTTTTGTAATCACATTAACTTGACAGACATTAGGCATACCCCAATGATTCCGAACGTATTTCCATCCTTTGCGCAACGCGCGGAAATAATTCGTCGGGTAATATACCGTTATCTCACGAATTCCATCGTGTGTTACATCGTTGATTTCGAGTGCCTTTATCTGTGTGTCGTGGTGAAGGTAAAGTACGCAAATATCCACGCCTTGCCCAGCTGCAGCAATTGCGTGTTTTTGAACAAACAATCCCGCCATTGCATCGTAGCGATTCGGATACCACTCACTTAGAAATAACACTTTCATACACTATCGGATGTTGATAAGGACAACTTTTACCTATACTTTCTGCTGCAAATCCAATTCCATAATAAGGCAAAACGGAATCCCCACTTGTAGTATTTCTCTACGCTATAGTATTTGTGCGGCGTTGATCCGAATTGCTTATAGTGCTGGGCTACTCCGCGAATCATACTGCCTTCAAAGTCGAATTTTACGCCTTTCTCGCGTGCGGATTTCAGCGCTTCTAATACCAATAACGCCCCTGCACCGGACTCTTTGTATGTTGGATTGATGGCAGGAATAAGATAGTACATCTGCTTTTCGTCCCACACTAATAATGCTGCGGCATAAATCTGTTTGTCAGCGTTTCGGATAGTCAGGATTTGAGACTGCTTGTGATGGCGCAACTTTTGCTCCAAAACCAGCAGAAACTCACGCGAATAAGATATAGTTTTCTTTTTAGCAGCCAAACATTGTTGGTGGAAAAAGTAAAACTCTTCCGCTGTCATATTACCCTCTGCGTGCAGCGAGAGCGCCTTTTGCAGTTGGCGTTTCTTGTTCTTGGAGAATCCCTCAATAACTCTGTCTAAGTCGCTCAAGTCATTGATGCGGTAAGTCACACGCTCTTTGACCTTAAAGCCAAGCGCTTCCATCTCTTTGGGACAAGGGCTATTGACGGGAAATTGCTGGTAGTAATAGTGCAACTTCAGTGTTTCTAATTCGCTGTTCACTTTTGTGCAGATGGTAGTCAACTCTTCTGGAGTAAATTCGCGCTCTTCGTCCAACCACAAACCGCAGATTTGGGTTAGTTGTGGTACCGCAATCCACTTCATCCACCACTTTTTGCGAAGCAGAAAAGGCATTGCCGCTACAATATTCTTGCTACTGGTTGCTGTTTTTTGTTCGCTATCAGCCGTTAACTCTTCACTATCTACTAAAATTACGTCCCATTCTTTGCCAGCGCATACAGCATCCAACCACCACGGCTGCATAAAAATGGGCAGGCTATGTTGTGTCGCCACCCACGCAATATATTGCTCTTTATTGGTCATAACTTTACACCTTAGACATTACACTTTACATAAAAAATCACTTAAGAATCACAAAATTTCACGCAAAAGTACAAATAAATTTGCATATATGCAAAAAAAACTATACTTTTGCAGCAGTTTTGTTCAATTATCAGTTGTCCTTGGTTTTTTGTGTCCTCTTACAACTTGGGGTATTAGCTCATCTGGCTAGAGCGCAACACTGGCAGTGTTGAGGTGGGGAGTTCGAGTCTCCCATGCTCCACAACGAGAGCCTTTTGTGCTCATGTGTCGAATAACGAGCAGACTTTTATTGCATAAAAAAAACGGCATATGCCGTTTTTTTAGTTGACAATTGTTATTTAACAGTTGACAACAGAATCGATAATCGATGGTCTTACTTACGAATACCGAGTTCTTTAATGATAGCACGATAGCGCTCGATGTCCTTTTCCTTCAGATAATCCAACAAGCGGCGACGTTTACCAACAAGAGCTGTTAGTGCGCGCTCTGTACCGAAGTCCTTGCGGTTCAGTTTCAGGTGCTCTGTGAGATGGTTAATACGGAAAGTGAACAATGCGATTTGGCTCTCAGCAGAACCGGTGTTCTTGGCATCTTTGCCATACTTGGCAAATAACTCTGCCTTTTTCTCAGATGTTAAATACATAAATGCATTTTCGATTATGTCATTTACCATGTTTCATTTGGTAAATGCGGGTTAAACAATGTCGGCAAAAGCAACATCATAAGGATAGCAACTTCGCCGAATTTATTCGCTTTTCACAAAAAAGCGTGCAAAAGTACTGCTTTTTTTCGATATACACAAATATTTGTGTGCTTTTTTTTATTTTTCTTAGTTATTTCCTTATTTCAAAAGGGAAACTACCAATCATATTTCCATCAATAAAGAAGTCGGCATTATAAAATCCTTGTTCCGGTTCACCTGCCAGCGGTACATATAAAACACCGGCAATCTCTTCGCCCGTATATTCAAAGTCTTTAAACGCTGAGTAAGTCAGTTCACCATCTTCAAATGCAAATACATCGCCTATATTTTCGTTCAGCACTTCCCCATTAGGATTTACAACACGCAGATAGAGAGTCTTGGCTCCGGGTTCGCATGTAATGTTCTTGCTGATGGTATAATCGAACTGGAATCGTTCCATTTGACTTAATGAACGTGTCTTACGATCGCGTTTATTAAGCGGTGTAACGAGGAAATCACTTATCTCTAACATCGAAGCACGTCGTACAACTTCGGTGAGTTGTGTCTTTTCCTCTTGTAATTGTTGGGCTTGTGATGAAGCCTGTTGATATTGCTGGTTGAGTTGTTGATTTTCGCGTGTGAGCTGTGCGTTGGTTTGATTCAGCGAGTCAATTTGATGCACATATTCCACCATCACAGCACGGACTGTAGCCAATTCCTTTTTCAGTTCTGCAATTCGGCGTGCATTTGTTGCACGTGTCACACGTAGTTCTTCAAGCAAGTCTTGTACACGTTGTTGCTCGCGAGAAAGCAGATCTTGCAGTGAGTCGTTCTTTATATCGAGGTTTTGATAGCCGTCAAACTGAATTGCGAGGTCCTCATATTCCTCCTGTAATTGTTCTTTCTCAAATTCCATCTGTTCTACCATCCCTTTGACTTCATAGCGTTGGTGAAAGAAAAGGAATAAGACAACAACCAATATAATTGAAAGGATAATAATGACTAATGTAGTAGTTGACTTTTTATTCATAATAATGGTATGATTTTTTCCAATTGATTCGATCGTGAGCCTTTAATGAGAATTCTGCTTCCTGATATAGGCTGTTGCTTAAGTTGTTCAGCGAGAGCTTCTACTGATGAAAATATCTGATATGGAGCAGTAGTTTGTTTCCATTCTTCTCCAACGAGAAAGACGTTGTTTTCTTTCCGTTCAAGAAGCATATTCGCGATATTTTGATGCTCCAACTGGCTATAAGTGCCGAGTTCGCGCATTGCACCGAGAATAAAAGTGTCCCCATTAAATGCGTTAATAGCCGCTTGCATCGACGTGGGATTGGCGTTATATGCATCGACAACCAAATCGTTGTGCTCTGTTTTGACCGCTTGTGAACGGTTGTTGGTCGGAGTATATGCCCGTACGGCGGCTTCTGCTTTCTCGCGTGATATACCAAAGTGCTGGCCGATGCAAAGTGCTGCTTGGATATTTTCGGCATTATAGGAACCAACGAGATTCGTCCCGCTCAGCATAGGGCCACCGTTATATAGTACGACTTTGCTGTAATCCGGCACCATTTGTGACAAATATGGGTTGTCAGCATTACGGAAGATAGTTCCTTTGTGTTTCACTAACCAATTATAAAGTTCGCCTTTCGTTTTCATTACTCCTTCGAATGAACCGAATCCTTCCAAATGCGCCCGCCCGACATTAGTAATCAATCCATAATCAGGTTCGGCAATCGCAACCAGTTCGTCAATGTCCCCCGGATGAGAAGCGCCCATTTCTATCACACCGATATCATGGTGCCGGTTTAAGCGAAGCAGCGTTAACGGCACGCCCAAGGAGTTGTTGTAGTTGCCTTCCGTATAAAGCACATTATATTTTGTGCCAAGTACTGCGGCAGTCAACTCTTTGGTTGTGGTTTTGCCGTTTGTCCCCGTAATAGCGATAATGTCTTTGCCCCATTTACGTCTCCAGGCACGCGCAAGGTCTTGCAATTCCAATAAGGCTCTTTCTCCTTTTATAATATATATAGCCCCGTCTTTGCGTGCTTGCTCTACATAATCATTGCCGTCAAAGTGTTCTCCTTTCAGTGCAACAAACACACAGCCGGGAGTTACTTTCCGGCTGTCTGTTGTAACAGTAATCGAATCGATATCGTTGATTAGAAAATCCCAGTTCATTTTTTGTTTGGCAACTCCAGTCCGTAACCTTTCTTTTTGTCTTCTACTTTAAGCGCAAGACTCAGTAAGAATGCTAATACGCCAAAGGAAGCGAACACAATCATCGGTACAAGGTATCCGTTTGTTGCTACGCGCAGTTTACCAATCAGAAGTGGCACAAGGCACAAACCGACATTCTGTACCCAGAAAATCAGACAGTACGCTGATCCAAGCACTTTCTCGTCAATAATCTTTGGCACACTGGGCCACATGGATGCAGGCACAAGTGAGAAGCTTACGCCGAGCACAAGTATGGTAATCAGTGCCAATGCTTTACTTGGATATGCGGGAAGCACAAAGGCAAATATACAATGGCAAACAATCATTATTACTGCTCCCAGTAGCATCATTGATGCGCCTTTGCCCTTATAGTCAATGAACGCACCAAGGAATGGCGTGAGTACCATTGCCAATATCGGGAACCACTTGAACAATCCAGCTGCTTCAGCGTTGGAAATATTGAGCGTTTCTTCGAGGAAATTTGTCGCAAAGCGCTGGAATGGGAAGATTGCAGAATAATAGAGTACGCAGAGCAGTGCCACAATCCAGAACATTTTCGAGCTGAAGATTTGTTTGAGGTCTGAAACATGAAACTCGTCTTCCGGGTCTTTGATACTTGTTGCTTCGCCTGCTTCTACGAGTTCTGCATCAAACTTAGTATCCATGATAGTGAATACAAAGAAGTTCAACAGTCCAACAACCAATAGAATAGATGCGAACAATAACGGTGCTGTTACTGAATTGGTTCCGTCAATTGCAAAACGCTGGCTAATCATTGGGGACAGCCACATCGCTCCAAATACTCCGAGACGTGCGATTGCCATTTCAAGTCCCATTGCAAGCGCCATTTCTTTGCCTTTGAACCATTTGGCAAGAATTTTGCTAACAGTTGTTCCTGCCATTTCGCAGCCACAGCCGAATATCATAAATCCGAACATAGCAAGTTTAGCGCTACCGGGCATAGAAGGCCACCAAGCGTTAAGCCACGCTACAGTATTAGCATCGGTCCAAGCGATACCGATATATTTGATGGCTGCACCGATAACCATCAGTGAAGCAGACAGTAAACCTGTGAAGCGGACACCCATCTTGTCTAAAATTATTCCTGCCAAGATGAGAAATCCAAATACGTTCAGCAAGTACTCTCCAGCAGCGTATGTGCCGAAATCGCCTTGATCCCAACTAAGTGTATCGTTAAGCAATGAAGCTAATGGAGAGAGGATGTCGACGAACATATACGCGAAGAACATCATCGATGCCACCAGAACCAAAACTGTCCAGCGTGCAGCGGCGCTATCGCGAAGTGTTTGTTTGAGTTGTTTTACCATAGTGTTTTTTCTTTTTTAGCCACTCGGCTTTCCGTTTCTCGTACTCCTCGTAGTGGCGTTCCAAATATCCGTCTTCCATTACTTAATACCTAATTCCTTACGCACGGCAGGAGACGCATCAATAGCGTTATCAGAGATATAAGTCAGTACAGAACTATCGAAAATATAGGTGTAGCCATCACGTTCACCAACGGTTTTAATAGCCTTTGTCAGTTTCTCATGAACCGGAGCTACGAGTTCCTGTTGTTTCTTTTGCAAGTCTTGTTCTGCGGTCTGATAGAAGGTTTGAATACGTCCTTGCATCTCTTGTAACTCCTGTTGGCGCATTTGTTTAATGGCGTCAGCCATAGTTGCTTCGCTTTGTTGGTACTCCTGATATTTCTTTTGGAGTTCTTCCTGCATCATAGTCAGTTGAGACTCATACTGTGAGTTCAGCGTATCAATTTGTGCGCGAACTTTTACCATTTCTGGCATTTGTTGGAAAATCTCGGTCGTGTTAACGTGACCATACTTTTGTGCGCTAACCAGCATCGGCAAAGCAAGCGCAATCATAACTAAAATCTTTTTCATACTCTTATTGTTTACGATTAATATTCACTTGTCAATATTCTTACTACAATTATCGTGCCCCGAGTTTGCGCAGAACCAAATCAGAGATGTCCAATTTTGAGGACATATATATAAGCGACTCGTCCGACGAGCGGTCCTTCACGATGTCAAGGTGCTTTTCATTAGCGACTTCTTGAATAGCGGCATATACTTCATCTTGTATAGGTTTGATAAGTGCCTCGCGTTTTTTGAACAATTCGCCATCTTGTCCGAAGTATTTGCGTTTGAGTTCAAGTACTTCATTTTCCTTGGCAACGATTTCTTCTTCACGCTTACGGCGCATATCTTCAGACAGAAATATTTGTTCTGTCTGATAGTTCGTAGCCATTACTCGAGCTTCCTGTTGTGCGGCGTCCACTTCTTTCTGCCATCGCTTAGAAATCATCGTCAACTGTTCATTGGCGGATTCATACGAAGGCAGGTTTTTCAAAATATACTGCAGGTCGATATATGCAATCGACTGATTTGGTGCAGCCCAAAGCGGCATCGCAATTGCTGCAAATACTATTAATAAATAGCTTTTCATAACTTATCTATCAACTATTCACAATCAAAGTTCTTGTCCAAGTACGAAGTGGAACTGGCTTCCGCCGTATTGGCTGCTACCATTAATTTTGTCGAATCCCCATCCCCAGTCAACACCTAACAAACCGAACATCGGCAGGAAGATGCGTACACCCACACCTGCACTGCGCTTGAGGTCAAAGGGATTGTAATCGCGGATGTCTGCAAAACAGTTACCTGCTTCAAGGAAGCCCAATATCCAGATATTTGCACTTTGTTGCAGCATAAGCGGATAGCGCAACTCCATTGTAAACTTATTATACAGGTAACCCATATTTCGTCCCGTAACCAAGTCATATGGTGTCAAAGACCCTGATGTATAACCGCGCATCCCCACGTATTCCGTTGAATAAGAAGTATAGGAGCTCATTCCGTCACCACCCATATAGAATGATTCAAAAGGTGACTTGGCATCTTTGTTGAAGTATCCCAGATATCCGAACTCTGCACGCGTCATCAGCACTAACTTGCTGTCACGGCTAAGCGGAGTGAACACTTTTCCTGTGAACTTCCATTTATGGTATTCTATGAGGTGGTATTTCTCTGACGGGGACAACTGCGAGTAATCCAGTCCGTTGAACAGAGAGTAGGGCGGTGTTATCTTTAGACTGACAGTAAACTGTGAACCGCGTCGTGTGTAGATTGGGTTATCTATACTGGATCGTGAAAGTTGCAGCAACAATGCAAAGTTATGACTGAATCCGTCTGAAATAAGCAGATATGGCCAGTCTTTCATCATATATAACTGATAACTCAGTTCGCCGTAGAAGGTGAAGTAGTCGTCCGGCCAGCGGAGTCGTTTTCCGTATCCGACGCTCACACCAAACGTACGCAAATATTTATCAGGATCGGCTTCTGACTCTTGCAACTGTTGGTAGTAGTTCGAGTTACCCGAATAGTAATAATAGTTGGAATAGGTATTGTACAGATTCTGGTATGCTTGATAGTATCGGTTTGAGTATCCGGTTTGCGAAGCAAAATAGACACTTGCGCTCAAGGAGTTAGGTCTTTTACCGCCAAGCCAAGGTTCCAAGAATGAGATGCTGGCAGATGTGTAGTACACGCCGTTTGTGCGCGCATTAATAGAGAATGTCTGTCCTTCTCCTTGTGGTACGATATGCCGATAGGATTTCTTATTAAACAGATTCTGTATGGCGAAGTTCGTAAACTTCAAGCCCAATGAACCAACCAATCCTGTTGCTCCCCAACCTAATGAAAACTCTATCTGGTCGGAACTTTTTGTTTCCAGTTGATAAGTGATATCTACGGTTCCATCTTCCGGATTGGGAACGATATCGGGGACTAACTTTTCTTGATCAAAGTGTCCCATTTGTGCCAATTCACGCAAGGAACGCATAATATCCGATTGGCTGTATAATTGTCCGGGTTTGGTGTATAACTCACGGCGAACGACGTGCTCGTAAACTCTGGTGTTCCCGACGATGTTGATGCGGTTAATGGTTGCCGGTTTTCCTTCGTACATGCGCATTTCGAAGTCAATAGAATCGCCAGCGACTGTAATCTCTACCGGTTCGACATTAAAGAACAAATAGCCACGGTCGGTGTATAGTTTCGATACCGCATCGTCATCCGATTGCAGACGTTCGTTAAGTAACTTCAGGTTATATACATCACCTTTCTTGATACCGAGTGTCATATTCAAGTATTCGTATGGATAGACAGTATTTCCCACCCAAGAAATATTTCGCACGTAATACTTTTCGCCCTCGCTGATGGTCATATAGATATCAACGCGGGTGGGGTCGTCCGGATTTGGAACTACGCTGTCCGAAACAATATATGCATCGCGATAACCTATTTCGTTGTACTTCTCGATAACCGCTGCTTTATCTTTCTCGTACTCTTCAGTAACGAATTTTTTCGTGCGGAAGAGGTTTGTGATGTGGTTATCGTTGGTTTTCTTCATCGCGTGGTTAATTTTTGTATGAGTTAGCGCTTCGTTACCGGTGATGTAGATTTTGCCAACTTTTGTTTTTACCTTTTTATCTACATTAATAATCACTTTCACATAGCCTGGTTTCTCACGGTCAGGAATTTCGTGTACTTTTATATCGGCGTTGTGGAAACCTTTTTCAGCAAGGTATTTTTTGATGACAGTTTTTGCTCGGTCGCTGAGGTTCGGCGTCATCTGTGCGCCTTTGGAGATACCGACTTTCACTTCAAGGTCGTCTTTCTCGCTTTTCTTCAATCCGTTATAGGTGACGTCAGAGACGCGTGGGCGCGGCGTGAGAGCAATCTCAAGCCAAATCTTTTTATCTACAATCTTTGTGGCTTTAATTTTTACATCGGAGAACAGCCCTTGTTTCCAGAATCTTTTGAGAGCTTTGGTTATTTGGTCTCCGGGTACATCAATCTTATCACCAACTGCGAGTCCTGAGAAGCCAATGATTACAAAGTCGTCGTAGTTGTCAGCCCCTGTAACGCTGATTCCGGCAATTTCATAACTTTGGCGGTTCATGGTGTATTCTATTTCCGGTCCGCTGCCACTTGGTGTTTCAGATGGCTGAAGATCTGTGCTGTCCCGCACGACCAGACTATCCGGCACTGCGTACGGATTATAGGCTTGCAATGTATCTGCAGACACACTATCTGCCGGCGTGTTCACGGTTTCGGATTGTTGTCCAAAAGCTGTTAACACGCTTACAAAAGCCACGAGCAATATGCTTATTTTTTTAAACATGCACAAAATATCGCGCAAAATTACTACTTTTTTTACACATATGCAAATAAAAATGCGGCTTTTCCGCACTTTTATCGTTTTTTTTACCATGCAAAGCCCTTTAGATGACTAATTTTGCACAAAAAAGCGTTAATTTTGGTTATACCAGTTCTCTAATTTTTCGTTAAATTCGCGTTTGGTGAGTGATTGTGCCCAATTGCGCACATCTGCCGTGTGATCCTCAAAATAGAGTGTGACAGTTCGTCGCCACTTCCATTTTTTTGGCTTTAGTTTTGACCATCGACTGCTTTCCAATCCGGACATTCGGCATAGTACGACGCGCACATTGTCCGGCAATTCTCGACATACTTCATATGCCATACGCCGATTCCCGATGATTTCTTTATCAACTGTTTTGATATGTCCGGAAGGATAAAAACAGAGTTGTTTGCCTGCTGAGAGACTATCAATGGCAATCCGGCTCAGTTGACCTGCGGCTGCTGCTCCTTCCTCACGGCTCATGGCACTTTTGTTCAAGTCCGGCACTTCGATGGCATCGGCTTTGCGTAATACCCATCCAAATACTTTGTGACGCATAAACCGCTCGTCCACCATAGGACGAATCGGCAACCACCATACTTGAGAAAACAATATCAGCGGGTCCACATATGCCGTATGATTAGGCAATACCAAATGCGTGCTTTTATCCCGCAACAACTCTTCTCCACTAACGCGAATATCGTAGTGAAAATAGAAGAGCGCCTTAAAAAACTTACCTATTGTATAGCGATCTATCATGATGTCAAAATTATCCAAACAGCAATTGTATGACTCATTGCGCCGAGCATAATAAACACGTGCCAAATAGCGTGCCAATAGCGATGTTGCTCATCACCGTGAAAGAAATATGTGCCAACAGTATATAAGATACCTTCTGTTAATATCCACCAAAATGCCGCGTGAGGCATATTCAGCCACATAGGCTTGAATATCAGTAGTGCCACCCAACCCATAGCCAAATATAACGCCAGTGACAAGTGCGGGTATTTGCCAAGAGCGACAAACTTACTAATCATGCCGATTATCACGCACGCCCAAAGAAAGCCGAATAATGTCCATCCAGCCCAACCACCAACAACATACAAGCAGATGATGGAGTATGAACCGGCTATCATCACATATATTGAAATGTGATCCAAGATGCGTAGCTGCTCTTTGCAATGGGGATCTGTTGCCGCGTGATAAACCGTTGATGCGCCAAACATCAACAACATCCCAATCAGAAACAGCAATGTGCCGGCTAAAGCCAATGTATTTGCGGCTTGTGCTAAATGTAATAAAGGGAAGCATACGATGACCGAAGCGATAAACGCAAACAGATGCGTCAGTGTATTTGCTTTTTCTTCCCCTGACAGATGCTTCATGATCATGTCTTACAGCTGTTCGGAAGTTTTGCCGAATCGTCTTTCGCGGTGTTGGTAATTGACGATGGCTTTGTAAAACTCATCGACCGTAAATTCGGGCCATAGGCAGTCGGTAAAGTATAGTTCTGCATAAGCTAATTGCCATAGCAGGAAGTTGCTGATACGCAGTTCTCCGCTGGTTCGGATTAACAGGTCCGGATCCGGCATGGATTTCGTGGTCATGAGATTGCTGACAAGCTCTTCGTTGATATCTTCTGCGCGCAGAGTGCCGGCTTGTGCTTGTGCGACGGCTTGTTTGACGGCGTTGGTTATTTCCCATCTGGCGGAGTAACTGAGCGCTATGACAAGTTTCAGTCCGTTGTTTCCTGCCGTTTGTTCCATGCAGCCGATAAACTTGTCGTGCGCGCCTTTCGGCAGTCTGTCCAAATCGCCAATAGTAAGCAACCGTACGTTGTTTTTCATGAGCGTCGGTGTTTCTTTGGCGATAGTGTCCACCAACAGTGTCATCAGTGCATCCACTTCTTCTTTCGGACGATTCCAGTTTTCGGTGGAAAAGGTATAAAGTGTGAGGTACTCGAGTCCGATTTCTGCTGCGGCTTCGGTGATGTTATGCACTACTTGAACGCCTTGTTTATGACCGAACATACGTGCCAATCCTTGTTTTTTCGCCCAACGTCCGTTACCATCCATAATGATGGCTACATGACGCGGCATTCGCTCTTTCGATATTTGTTCTTTGTATTCCATCTGTAATCAATTATCGTAACACCAGTTGCAAATCTTCTTTTCTTTAGCAAACTCAAAAACTATGCCAAGTGTCAATTGTCCAGTGAGGTCGAAGTTGAGGATGTTGCTTCCGTTCAGGTTCCATGAGTTTTCCATGTTGTCAGCCCGTTCAAGGTTATCGGCGAAGTACAGGTTATGCTGCCAAGCGAGATTGAGTCCCCATCGTTGTGCGAACTTCCATTTAAGTCCGAATCCGAACGGGAAGTACGCCGATGCTTTGAGATAGTCTTTGCTATGCAAGCCGACACCAATACCGGCGAAGATATATGGGGTGATAGGTTTTACTCTGCGGTCGTATTCAGCTATTCCGAAGCGGAAGAAGTTAAACTCCGCCATTACATCGAGGTTAATCATTTTGTTTTGCCACTCGCCGGCATTGACCCATTGTGCATCGAATCCGGAGTCGTCCGGTTTCCCGTCGCGTTCGAGAATGAGGATAGGTCCTTTGATGACGTGGTGTAATCCTTTGACCTGCAATGCCCAACGTTTGGTGAACTTATAGCGCATATGTGCGCCATACGCTTCGCGTACATTGTTAAAGATGTGTGTTGTGGCATCTCCGACGTAGTATCCGCATCCGGCTTGTATTCCGAATTCCAATCTGAATGGTCTTGATTCCTGCGCCTGAATAGTCGCATTGCGTGTCAGTCCGCTGAGAATTAGCAGACAGCAGAGGGTTACTATTTTCGGAGTTTTAGGCACAATTCTGCACAATTAGCCTGCAAAGATACTGCTTATTTTTTATATATGCAAATTTTTTGTTGTTTTTCAATCATGAATCATCAAATTTTCAACAAAAAAGTGCGGAGCACACTAAACGCGAAGCAATCTTAAGTCTCGGTCATGTCTCGGTCATGTCTCGGTGATGTCTCGGTTCGTTTACGTCTCGTTTACGTGTCGTTTACGTCTCGTTTACGTGTCGTTTACGTCTCGTTTACGTCTCGTTTACGTGTCGTTTACGTCTCGTTTACGTCTTTGGTTCGGGAAAAGCTATGTTCTTCGCGCTGTAAGAACAGTAAAAAATCGATGAATTCAGACGCATTTAGAGACGTGTTCAGACGCATTTAGAGACGTGTTCAAACGAATTTAGAGACGTGTTCAAACGAATTTAGACGTGTTCAGACAATTTTAGACGTGTTTGATGAGTGTGAGTATGTTTTTGCCGTCAACCCTCTCGTAACGAATATCGTCCATCAATTGGCGCACAAGATGAATCCCTAATCCTCCAATTGCGCGTTCTTCCGCTGAAAGCGTGATATCCGCTTCCTCCTGTTTTGTCGGATCAAAAGGAATTCCGGAATCGGATACGGTGAATATTAACTGCTTTCCACTGCGGTCATCTTTTTCGTTATATTCAACAAAAACCTTTCCGTCTTTTTTGTTGGGATACGCATACATCATCACATTTGTGACAATCTCTTCGAGTGCAAGGTTAATGGGCATGTTTAACTCAGCGGGCACATTCAATGCTTCAACCCATTCTGCCAGCGTGGGAATCTGCTGTATGTCGTTTCTCATAACGATTGCGGATATCTGATAGCGAATAGCGAGCATTGTCAAGTCGTCGCTTTGCGGTGCTCCGTTGACGAAAGCTTGCACGCAGTTCTTCATTTTCTCCACCATCTCTCTGGGTTGCAAGCCTTCTGCAGCAGCCAATACGTCCATCATTCGCTGTTCACCGAATTGTGCGTGTTCGTTATTTTCCGCTTCCGTCAACCCATCGGTATAAAGGAAAAGCGATTCACCGCGATGAATAGTAGCGGTTTGCCCTTTGTATTCAAATCCGCTGAGGATTCCAATAGGCAAATTGGCTTCGCAAGGAATCGTTGCGAGTTGGTTGTTGGAGTTTTTGACAACGACAGGAGCATTGTGCCCTGCATTGCAATAGTTCAGGATACCTGTTTCCATGTCAAGAACTCCGATAAACAGTGTGGCGAACATATCTTGCTCGTTTTGCTCAGTAAGCGGATCGTTCATGAGATGCATGATTTGTTCGGCACGTTCTTCATGTGCAGAAACACTCCGGAAGAGGGAGCGTATCATCGCCATTACCAACGACGCTGGCACGCCTTTCCCGCTTACGTCACCAACACAGAAAAAGAGTTTGTCCTGCCGGACATAAAAGTCGTACAAGTCTCCTCCGATCTCTTTTGCGGGATGCACAATTCCGTAAATATTCAGATCCGGTCTGTCCGCAAACGGCGGGAAGACTTTGGGTAACATGGCACTTTGAATAGTTTGTGCAATCTCCAACTCTCCTTCCATGCGTTCTTTCTGGTTGTTGAGTTCAATCATTTTGAAGAAACTCTTTGCACTTCGGTACATGATAAATACCAGTAGCGCCAAACTGAGCAACATTAAGATTGTGACAAAGAATCCAACACGTTTGAGGTCTGCGTACAAAATATCTTCCGGAATGATAATTGAGAGATGCCATCCAGTAGCGTCAATCTCTTCGTCAAAAATAAGGTATTTTCGTCCGGGCATGGTATCCGGTATTGCGGTGATATCCTTTCCTTCCGCCGATCGGATTGAGTAATAACTGTCTGGGAAGACCTGCAGATAGTCGGAAATATACTGCAATCGGTTGAGTGAAACATCGACACAAACGACGGCAACGATATTTCCTTGTTTGTCCTTTACCGGATAGGAGCATGTGCAGACGATAGCTTTTGCTCCATCGTTATCCACATATGGATTAGACCACCAAGCACTATCAATTGTCAGTCCGTTGTTAAACCACTCGGCTTGTGTATAGTCGTGATTAGCTCCTCCAATCTCCCTTGTAAAAATGCCGTTATCGCCAGTTCTGCTGCTATATACTTCAAACCAGTGCCCTTTATTAGGATAATAGTCGGGCACAAAAGCAATACCGGCTCCTTCCACGTCATCCAGCGTTTCTAACAAGGTTTTTGTGCAAACCGGCATTGCGTCAGGATTGTTCAAATTAAACTCTGCCATTTTTGTGAGCATCTTTGCCGCCGCCTCCATCTCAATGGCGACAACGTTAATCTCCTGTTCGGCAGCGCGTAATTCGGCTTTTGCACGATAAACAGCATCTTGTTTAATGATTGCCCGATTATAGAAGTATTGTACGCAGGCAATAGATTCCAAAGCCAACGCAGCTACAAAAAGCAGCCATAAACCGGATCTGGATTTGACGGTTTTTTGGGGAGAGTTGTCGTTTTTCACTTTATTTCAGTTTGTCGTATAAATGTTCTTTTTTCTTGTGACCGATGCTCCGTATAGATGAGGTCATTGTCGTTCAGTTTCCGTATGGTATAGATTGTCGGAACGCGAGTATCAGACATGTCCGTAGTGGCGAGTTCGAGGATGTCATTTTTGTCCTGTTTCCATTCAAACCAGCCATTTCCGTAGTCCACCAAATCTGCTTCTGTCACATCATCGGCTTCGTCCCATTCTTTGCCCCAATAATAACCGTTTCCGGAATATTCGTCGGTATAAACGCGGTGCCAAGTGGGCTTCTCGACGCATGTCCAATGTCCGAGCAAAAGCGGGTTGAACTCTTCTCCTTCGGCGGCAGAGAAGATAGAGAAACGGTCTGTAGTCTCAGTGGGTCCTTGTACAAAATGGGGTTTATGAGTAGTGTCCTTTTTTGTGCTTGGCGTGACAGGTTTTTGCTGCGATTCGGGTTGTGTTTGCTCCGGTTGAGCCGGTTCCGGTGTTACAGGTGCAGGCGCTGTGAGACGTTGCCATTCGCTTTGCGCAAACGTTAAGAATTCGCTCCATGAGCGCACGCCGTTATTATATGCGTACCACCCCGCGGCTGCAGTAGCAGCGAGTAGAAGGATAAATATAGCTAATAGGAACTTTTTCATATTACAAAACAATCACTTTCGCTTTGTTGTTGTCCATTCCAGGCATTGTCCGTCCGAGTGGTGCGTTAATATATGTCGGGTCACATACTACATACTTGCGGTTGTTATACATCAGATAATCCCCGTTTACGGGAGTCTTAAACGCGACAGCAGTCGCTAAGTGTCCCGGATAATAGAGTAACACGACGTCCGCACCGACCAAGTCGCGTACAAGTCGCGAGAATAGGATAGAGCGGTCTTCACAATCGCAGTACGGATAATATAAAGTTTCAGTAGCAAAGAATGCGCGGTCATGCCCCCAAACCTTATCATCGTATTCATAGACAAATGCTGTCTGCACCCAGTTCAGCAGCAGGTTGACCGCATCTTTTTCGCTGAGATCTTTTATTTTCTCTTTCAATTGCGGATATAGTTCATCGCGTACGTTTTTCTCAAGTGGCGTGTTGGCATATGCCGCCCAACGGGTCGTAGCATCTCCGTGGATAGAGGCGGAAGGGTACGTGTTGAAGAAATCGATATTGTTCTTGTTCACGCCAATTGTTGCTGTGACGCCTTTCTTGGAAGTAAGTTTCCGTTTTGGAGTCATCTCTTTGTCAAACTTTTGGTCTGTGGCAATTTGAAGAGAAAGAGATTTCTCTTTCTTAACCGATGCGGGGCAAATGTTCAGGTCTTTTGCATCGCAATCAAGGGCATAGAATTTCTCACCATCAACTTTGTAGTAAGACATGTTGTAGATATCGTATTGGCAAGCAAAAAGCAAGTACAGTTGTTGCTTTTTGTTGGAAAAAGCCATTCGTACGCGGTATCCGGATTGCGTCATTAGAAAAGCCTGCATGAAAACGGCTTCGTTTGTTTTGCCGTATTGTTTTTCGGTAATCGCCTGCAGCATTTTGAGGTAAGCCCAATCGCAGAGTTGATGGCTTTCACGAAGTTTGAGCACGTTATTAATGGTGACGTCGTATTTTTCGTTAGCAAGTTCTGTCCATGCATTCGCAAGGTCGTTTTCGTTAAGTGCTTTGAGTGCAAAGTGTTCGCCTTCAGGGAAACCGACAGACATCAATGTGCCATAGAAATTGACGCTTACGCGTTTATGCGGTTGCTTTTCATCCACTTGGACAGGGGCAATCGGTTCCGGTGCGGGCGTGGGCTGGGGGACAACCACGATGTCTTGCTGAACCGGGATAGGCTTCGGCGTGAATGTGCCCACAGGTGCTTTGATAACCTGTACGGGCTGTTGCTGACGATTGTCTTGTTCCTGTTTAGCTTGCTGTTCCTGCTTTGTTTGCTGTTCCTGCTTTGTTTGCTGTTGCGGATTAGTTTGCTGTTGTGGATTAGTTTGCTGTTGTGGCTGTTGTTGCTGAGCTTGTTGTTGCGGTTGAGTTTCCTCAAACAGAACCGGTTTTACTTCCTCCTCTTTAGCAGGTTTTTCAGCCGGTTCAGCCTGAAATACTTCCCATCTTTTTTTCATGAAATCAGCATATTCAGAGTTCACTTTTTTACGATATGCATCAAACTCTGCCTGACGGTCAGACTTGAATTGTTGGTACTGCTGTTGCTGTTGACGACGAAACTCTTCGTAAGTCATTTGCGCACAAACGAACATTGTGCAAACAAGTCCAATGAATAAAAATAGCGCTTTTTTCATATGCAGTCTAATGTTAAGTTATTATTTATAAAGGAATTTAGCCCATCTGTCCTTTCTGGAGATGGAATCGGATGTGCCGTCTTTAGTGCCGTATTTGAGCAGATACACCTTGTTGATTTGCAGTTCCGGGGACTCAATTTCAACCATAAATTCGTTTTCGGGCACAGGGTAAGTTTTTAGCAAATGTCCTTCGATGTCGTACAAAAGCAATTCTTTTCCGGCTTTTGTTACGACAGGGAAATAGACGATAACAGATTTGTTTTCTGTAATATAAACTGTGAGATGTTTTTTTGTATCTTCCGCTCCCTGCAATGTTTTTACCCGTGTAGAGTATCCCAGAGCAGTAGTATGCGGTTCACAACCCTTGTTTTCATAAGCAACGAGTTGATATGAGTATTCGTTTTCAGGGGCTAAATCAGATATCTGAGCTTGGTGGGCGGGAGCGGGAATTTCATGTTCTTCGCCCTCATATATGGTTTCTATTTTTCTTGGCAGGAGTGCTTTGCACAGGCGTATTTGTATGGTGCCTTCACCTGCCAAGTGCTTGTAAACAAATCGGAACCGGCTGATTTGTTCGCTTTCAGCAAAAGAGTAGGTGTGGTTGTAATTCTGGCTTATTGCACGCATCGTAACGGTGTCAATTGGCAGCCATTGTTCCGCGTTATCTGTGTGTGTCTGCGCAAGAATAATCACTTGGGCACCACTCTCGTCTCCACCCAAGAACGTGTGAGAAAGCGTAATTTCCAATTCGGTGGGAGAAATAGGAAGAATACTTGTCTCAGTATAATCACTGTCTTTTTTAAACGGTTGAAGTTCTTCGGTATAGTCTATTGATGTATTACCTTCTATGAGACGGTATAGGGATAAATAATAGTACTCCGCATCTTCCTGCTCTTTCCATGTTGCCACAAATGAATAAGGTGTGATATCTTCCGCAGGTTGGGTTACGACAGGTTCAATGAGTATGGCGCGTGAGGACTTGCCATTTAGAATCAATTGCGTATGATGCATATAGTTGTTGGCGCGCACGTGTAAGACTCCTGTGCCCGAAGAACATTGCCGTGCCGGTATGTGGCGTAAGTAGAACTGGTGGTAATAAGTGCTGTCCGAAGCGATTGTATCCGCAAACTCTTTCAGCCAAGTCTCTCCATCAGGACTAATTTGGAATGCGTTATTGGAGAAAGAAATAAACACACTATCACCTTGCAGCGAAGTTCCGGTAATCAACATAGGCTCAATGTGATAATCGAGTTGTCGCGCCCGGTATTCGGTTAATATAGTGGGGCAGGATTGCGGGTTAAAACTGAATCCAGTGCCATAGACTTCTCCGTAATGGAAGACTATCTCTGTTGAGTCGATGTAGTGAATGGCACTAATCATGTGTTCACGCAGTGCCTCACCGGCGTTATTGGTCGGTGTAAAAGTGGTGATATTCATAGATCCGGGATAGGTGTCAGAAGCAGATGCTTTAGATGGGTTCTCCAAATACGCTTCGCACACATCAAATCCGAGAGGAATACTATTGTTGTATTTGTTGGATTTCCAGGTACCGGCGTTATATGAAATATGTGTGATAAGTAATCCTACGCCGGGCAATGCATTCGGATGGGTGTCCCAGCCTACGTGCTGTCGGTTCTCAATCATCCAGAACTCTTCCGGATCAGGAGATGTACGGTCCATATTATGCGTTTTTTCGGCAATAAGATATGCACCACCATTGGATTTTAAAGGTGACAATTCGTAATCGGAAGGATTGCTTAATTGTTCGGGAGTAAACCAACCCATCATAAAACGCTCAAATGCGGTGTAGGTTGGCGGTGTGTGCCCGTTATTGTTATAGTTGCCTCCAGCCATGATATCCCATGCACCAACCGTATATTTACTGCCATCTTCAGTGTTGTACATGTCGGGTAACCCAAGAACATGGCTGAATTCGTGGCAAAATGTTCCGATACCGCACATGGTTTTACCGCGTGCACCGCTCAATTCTGAAGTACAGGCGTAGTCGGAAATCTCCTTTCCGCAAACTGTTTTGGCGTTTGTTACTCGTGAACGGTGCGGCCAAATAGAGGCTTCCGGTCCTCCCTCGGCTTGATTATATCCGGCGTAATAGACAAAAACATTGTCGATAACACCATCGTTGTTGGTATCATACTTTGCTAAATCTATCCCAGCGCTTTCAGCCCAAACACATGCCTCTTCAATCATCTGCGCAGCATGAGAATCGTGGGCAGAGCCTTTCGGTGCACCGTAGTATTCCATTTTGTTAGGTAGCGTAAAAGGACCATAGACGTCAAATCGTGGCCTAAAAGCACTATCCGAGCAGGCGATATAATAATCCCGTGCAGATCCGGTTCCGTAATTCTCGCTATATCCCGATTCATTCAACATACTGGAAAAAGCCTGTTGTGGATTCTCCGTGACGAATTTCACATCGCTAAAGTTAACCAAAATTACAAGTCCCAAAGGTTCACCGGTTGTGGGATAAGAAGCGTGTTTGGCTTCGGGTAAACGCCGTAGCGCAGCCAATTCTTCTTTTGTAGGCATTACTTTTGGAGGCTCACCTTCGCGGTAATGAAAGTATTCGTCTCCGACCCAGCCGCTACCCGGTTTTGCAGGAACAGCATAAGTATATGGAGTGCTTATGTACAACAAGGCAAATAATATGGCGATCAAATAACGACGCATTTTTCAACAATTTAGTGCGCAAAAGTAGTAAAAAAAAATGATATATACAAAAAAAACTTATTTTTTACACTTTTTTTTGCACATATGCGATTTTTTTTGTACCTTTGCAGCCAAATTAAATAATACAACTATGTCAAACATTTTCAAATCTTTCGTGTTATTGTTTGCTTTTAGCATTGCAGTTGTTGATGTGTCTGCTAAAGAAAAGTATAATCCAAATACTCCTATTTATTATGTAACAAAATTTAATCCTGAAATTGCAGACAAACCGGTTTATCCCGCGTCTGCAATAATTCTTGTTGCGACCTCTATTTATGACCAATTTTGTTTGGCGTATCCGACAAATGACGTGCGGACCTGGATTGAGTTTGATTGTACACCGGATAATTCAAATACTGCCAATAATATGCATGCTATCCTGGAGTTGGGAAATAATGATATATTACAGTTGCGTTTTCATGGTATAGGTGAGGTGGCATCGTATGGTCCGAACTTCGTGGAGGGTGCTACTGTGCCTCCGACCGTAGATACTGTGCCATGGTGGGATGTGGTGAATAATATTGATAATGTGCTTGTTGAACAGGGCGTTACAAGTCTCGGAAAATACCTTTTTGCAGATATGAATGTCAATGTCCTTTTCCAGTTTCCGAATACTTTGCGGGAAATATATGCCAGCGTTTTCCCTCAAAACCATATAGGAGAAGTTCATTGTTCTTCCGTTAATCCACCAACAGTGATAGAAGATATTAATGTATCAACCAGTTTTTATTTGTCTGTACCTGTCGGCTCAGGTTCCCGTTATACAAGTAATTCCTGGTGGGGAAGTCATATGTCTCCAACAGGTATAGATGAATCCGATGAAATTACTATTATTATACCGACGGAAACAATTTATAATACAAAGGTGACGCTTGTTTGCGAAGTGGTTCCAAATGCGGATAAGTATTTAGTAAAAGTGTGGAATAGCAACACATCAACGTTACTTTACGACTTGGTTGTAACATGGGACGATATCAATAATAAATGGTCGATGCAAAGTCAAATTGTAGTTACTCCCGCTGGGACTCCACGCAAATTGCCGATTCTTCACCGTGATACAGTCAGAGGCACAACTGAAACAATGCAAATTGATATTACATCGCTTACTCCATCTACCAATTACAACTATTCTGTTACTGCAATGAGTGGTACTACTGTGGTTAGCGAAAAATCCGGTAGATTCTCAACACCTAATAATAAACCGGCAGGTTTAGAGCAAACCATTCGAACGGATGGACAACCGATTGATGGTATTCGATATTCTATTCTCGGACTACCTGTAGATGAATCATATAAAGGAATAGTCGTTCAAGGAAACCGGAAATATCTGCGGAGATGAGAATAGGAATTTACGGTGGTTCGTTTAATCCGATTCATTTTGGTCACAAAGGGCTTGTAAAATGGATACTGGAATATAGTGATCTGGATGGTATATGGATGCTTGTCAGTCCTCAAAGTCCCCATAAAACGGACAGGACTGACCTGGATGCAAATTTTCAGCAGCGGTTGGAAGCAGCCCGCAAAGCAATGGCAGATGTGCCGCGGGTGGTGGTAAGTGATTTTGAACGAAATTTGCCGATACCCAGTTATACCGCCAATACATTGCGTGAATTAACGAAAACTTATCCGGAGTATGAGTTCTCATTAATAATAGGCGAAGATAATTGGGATGTTTTCAACACTTGGCGCGAATGGAATTATATTCTAGAGAATTTCCGAATCTTTGTCTATCCTCGTCACATAAAAGAAAAATCTTCCGTGAACGATACGGAGTTCCCGAAAAATGTTGTTTTTCTTAAAGGCGCCCCTTACTTTGATATATCCAGTACACAAATTCGGAATGAAATAACCAAATGAATGCTTAAAAGCTGCCTTTTTGTGTAAAAAATATAAAAAATGCGACTTTTTGTCGCTTTTTTTGTTTTTTATTTGCATATATGCAAAAAAAGCAGTATCTTTGCCGCGAATTTGGAGTAAATTCCCAAAATAACGAACTAAATACTTATAATATATGACAAGAACAACTTTTAATCGCCTTCGTGAGGTTAAGGACGCGCTCCCACACGGGAGTATGGCTGTGATTGCCGACGAACTCGGAATCGCAGCCGATGACGTAAGAGCATTCTTTAATGGTCAGGGCACTGCTGAAAGCGGTTACCACATTGAAGCTGGCCCCGATGGGGGTATTGTAATTCTTAATGATACACGTATTTTAGAGGTGGCGTTGCGTATCATTTGGGAAATTAAAAACGGGTTGTAGTTAATGGTCATTCGTCGATGGTCTCTGGTTTTCCTAATGTCTTTGGCGGTGTTTTGTTCCGCCAAAGCTGGGGAGATGGGGACTGAAGTGACAAATGAAGAACAACCTGTATCGACTGCAAGCAAGTGGCTGGATGATTATCCGAAGCATATCGGGTTGACTTGGGGTGTAGAAGCGCAAGTAGTCGGAAATTATCTGTGGCGGGGTCTATATGTCGGTGGACTTGGACTGCAGGCAAATGCCAATGTTGGATATGGCGGAGCGTTCGTTGAGGCGTGGGCAAATGTGGGAGCGGATAGTTGGCATTTTCAACGACTTAATCCCGAGTTGGATGTATCAATCGGGTTTCAGCGTTGGGGATTGAAACTGGTTTGTATTCACATGTTTTACTTTGATGGTATTGAGAATATGACCTCCGAGATGCGATTGGGGTATAAAGTATCAAGTAAACTGCCATTGAGTTTCATGTGGTGTACGCGTTTCTGGGGAAAAGATAGTTATACCTTGGATGATGGTGTTGCTCATCGGGCATATTCCACCTATATAGAATTGGGATACGACTTTTCTTTACCTTGGCAACTGACACTTCAAACGCGATTGGGAGTGACACCATGGAAAAGTATGTACACCGGGTTTAAAGGCAATTTTGCAGTTGTGAATATAGATTTAGTACTGCGCCGAGAATGGAAATTGACCGATTATTGCCGTTTGCAAACTCACGCACAATTGATGTTTAGACCTTGGCAAGTGGATAAGAATAATATAAAATGGGATGTGAAAAATCCTTGGGATCAGCGTCTGAACTTTAGTATGGGGGTAGGCGTGATATTTTGATAAGAAATAGAAATTTTTAAAATAGAAAGAATTAAAATGAAGAAATCCTTAGTTGTAATGTTGTTGCTGGTAGCGGCTGTAGTTGCAAAGGCAGAGGTGGAGTTCGCTTATGAAGCAGGTGCAGAATTGGTTTCGGCATATATTTGGCGCGGACAATATAATGGCGGTTTGAGTTTTCAACCAGACTTGGAAGTAGGTTTTGATACGGAACATACTGCTTTTAGGGCTAGTATTTGGGCAAGTGTAGGTGCTTCCGATTGGGGATTCCGTAAGGGGCTTCCAATTGATGAGGAAACCGGTTACAATCCGAATACTCGTTTTATGCCTGAATTGGACGTGATCCTGTCCTATTCTTTCTATGGGGCAACTATTGGTCTTAATCACTATTACTACTGTGACGGGTCCAATTTCTTCTCATGGCAAAAGATGGATAAAATCCTGGAGGATGAGAATACTAGTACAACCGAAATTTGGGTAGGCTATAATATTGGCGAAATTATTAACGAGAACTTGGATCTTCATATTAATTGGAATACCACTATTGCCGGTAATGACTTCGTTTGGGATGATGAAGACAATCCGAAACGTGCATGGAGTAGTTACCTTGAAATTGGTGGTGGCTTTACTTTGGAACGCTTGGGATTAACTGCCAGCGCAGAACTCGGTATGTCGCCTTGGGCAAGTGATCTTTATGGTAACGAACGTTTTGCTGTAACGAATATCAGTGCCCGTTTAGAAAAGGAATTTGACTTGGATATTTGCAGTTTGAGCGTTTTCCTGCAAGGTTCTATTAATCCGGATGGGATTAATAAATCTAACGCTTATATCAAAGCCTCCGGTGACGATAAGTTGTATAACCAGAAATTAAATGGAGTTGTCGGTCTCGGACTTTGGTTTTAATCATGAAAATTAACCAATAAATACTATGCATATGAAAAGAACACGTACTCTAATTGCTTTAGGTTTAGCGCTTGCTGCCGCTTGCCTGCTTATTTTCCTACCTTCATGTACAGGAAAAAAGTACTATTTCAATGAAGGTCTGGTCTTTGGTACCTATTACAACATCCGCTATGAAGCTACTCAGGACATGGAAAGTGCCATTACCGCCGAATTGGCAAGAATGGATTCTTCGCTCAGTGTCTTCAATAAACAATCTATCATTTCACGTATTAATCGGAATGATGATGTGCTGACAGATTCACTCTTCGAAATCATGTTCAAAACTGCAATGAAAGTCACCAAAATGAGCGATGGGGCATTTGACATTACTTGCGGACCACTTGTAAATGTTTGGGGATTTGGTCCCGAGGGTATCGGCTATACACCTACGCAGCATGAAATTGACAGTATTCTTCAATTTGTCGGATTCCAATATGTGGAACTCGACGAAGAATCGCACCGTGTAGCTAAAATGGACACCCGTATTCAAATGGATGCCAGTGCTATCGCTAAAGGATATGGATGTGATATTATTGCAAATTTGCTCCGTAATGCCGGTTGTGAAAATTACTTGGTTGATATCGGCGGCGAAGTTGTAGCTAAAGGGCATAGTGACAAAGGAACAAAATGGCGTTTGGCGATTACTAAACCTATTGATGACCCAACAGGAGAAATTCAAGAGATTGAAGATATCATCGAAACGGACGATATTTGTATCGCTTCTTCCGGTAACTACCGCCGTTTCTATTATGATGGTGGAGAACGTCGAAGTCACACAGTGGATCCACGTAATGGCTACCCTGTAAACCACAATGTACTTAGTGCTACAGTCATTGCTTCTTCCGGTATTATGGCTGATGCATTAGCCACTGCTTGTATGGTTATGGGCGAAGAGAAAGCTTTGGAGATGATTGAAGCTACTGATGATGCAGCTTGCCACTTGATTCTGGCTGAAGGGGATGGAACACGAGTTGTCGTTTCTTCGCGATGGATGTATGAATAAAGCTTAATTAAGAATATAGTTGAAACATTTACGGTCATTAATATTAGTTCTGTTGGTACTTCTCACTGGATGTGGGGAGTACCAACAAGTACTTAAATCCCGTGACCCAGAGTATAAGTTTAATAAAGCGTTGGAGTATTTTAATCTTAAACAATATGCCAAGGCGCAGACATTGTTTGAAGATGTTGCCTCATATTATAAAGGAACTGAACGCTCGGAAGATGTGCTCTGTTACATTGCGCGTACGCACATGGGACAAAAAAGTTATACCAACGCTGCGGATTATTATGCAGCCTATATTCGTAACTATCCGAAAGGAAAATATATTATCGAAGCACGGTTTCAGGAAGGACATTGTTACTATTTAGACGCTCCCGATGCACGGCTTGATCAAGATAAAACACGCAAAGCCATTGAAGCGTTCACGCAATTCGTAGAACTATATCCTTCCAGTCCATATGCCGAACAAGCATATACGGAAATGGGGGAAATGTATGACCGTTTGGCATACAAAGAGTACCTAAGCGCTAAACTATATTACAACCTCGGAACATATTTGGGAAATAACTATGAGAGTTGTGAAATTACTGCAAAAAATGCACTCAAAGATTACCCAAGTAATAGTTATCAAGAGGAATTGAGTTGGCTCGTCTTTATGGCGAAATATCAACAAATGGTCAACTCTTTTGAAGAAAAGAAAATGGATCGCGCGCGCGATACACAAGATGAATATTATAGTTTCATCACAGAGTTCCCAAACTCCAAACATCGCAAAGACGCAGACAAGATATTTAAGGAAATTCGAAAAGTACTGAATAGTTAACTTTGTTTATTATTTAATTGTATAAAATATATGGATTACAAAAAATCAAAAGCTCCAAAAACCACCATTACGCGTGATTTGAACCGACTGACAGCCCCTGTTGGAAACGTGTATGAGACTGTCGCTATCATTGGCAAACGCGCTAACCAAATCAGTAACGCGATTAAAAAAGAATTGGACACCAAACTCCAAGACTTCGCTATGCCGCAAGATAACCTTGACGATTCGTTCGAAAATCGCGAACAAATTGAAATTTCGCGTAGCTACGAATTGATGCCTAAACCCACTCTGATTGCTACACAAGAATTCATTGATAACGAACTTGTGTACAATACTGCTTCACGCGACGAGCAACTCAAATAATATGTTGCGTGGAAAGCACATACTCGTTGGAATCAGCGGGGGAATAGCTGCTTATAAGATTCCCGAACTCATTCGCCAACTGCGAAAATCGGGCGCAGAAGTAAAAGTGACGACTACCAAGAATGCCTTGGAGTTCGTCACTGAACTTACTTTGCAGACGCTTTCCGGGGCAAAAGTCTATTCCGATGTGTTTGCTGCTATCAATGAACATTCTACGGAGCATATCTCTTTGCCGGATTGGGCGGATTTGATGGTTATTGCTCCTGCAACGGCTAATGTGATGGCGAAAATCGCAGCGGGGATAGCGGATGATGCACTTACTACCACTTTCTGTGCTATGCGGAAACCGGTGGTCATCGCTCCCGCTATGAATGATAAAATGTATCAGAACCAATCTGTTCAAGACGCTGTCGAGACGCTGTCGAGACGCAACAATATCACACTCCTTGATTGTGAGGAGGGAGAACTCGCTTGCGGAACGAACGGAAAGGGACGTATGCAAGAGATTGATGCAATCCTGGAAGCTATTCGTTATGCGTTGACTCCAAAAACAATGGCAGGAAAATGCGTGCTTATAAACTCCGGTCCTACGCAGGAGGCCATTGATCCTGTACGGTTCATATCAAATCACTCGACAGGAAAAATGGGAATGGCGCTTGCTTATGCGGCTTGGTATCGAGGCGCTGTGGTAAAAATGGTTTCCGGACCTGTAAACAAGTTGCCTAAAGTACCCGTCTTCTTTAACAAAAAGCCCGCATTGGAAATTTATCCTGTCACAACTGCAGCTCAGATGGCGCAAGTTGTTCAGGAAATCTTTCCTATGGCTGATGCCGCAATTCTTTGTGCGGCTGTAGCTGACTTTACGCCAAAAGAAGTATCAGAACTTAAGATTAAGAAACAATCGCAACAATCTACTCTGACCTTGCAATTGGTAGAAACCCAAGATATTGCTGCTACTCTTGGTAAATGTAAAAAAGAAAACCAACTGCTCATCGGTTTTGCTTTGGAGACGAATGATGAGATGGTTCATGCTCAGGATAAACTGCGCAAGAAAAACTTTGATTACATCGTTCTGAATTCGTTACGGGATGAAGGTGCCGGATTTGGAACGGATACAAATAAGGTTACAATCTATTCAGCAGATGGAACGAAAAACGATGTGCCTTTGCAGTCAAAGGAAAATGTGGCACAAGCCATTTTGGAACTTGCGACTTGTTGATTATTGAATAAACTTAAATAAAAAAAGCGCCGAAGCGCTTTTTTTAGTTCAGTAATCTTCCGAAGAAGCCACGTTTTTTCTCTTCTTGACCGGAATTTGTTTCATGTTGGTCTTCTGACGCATTGGGAGTTTCCTCATCTTTTGGGGCGCGGTCTTCGCGATCTTCAATAGTCCCAACTTGTTGCTTCACAAAGTTTATCACTTCTTCCAAACCTTCTGTGAAATGCTTGAAATCCTCTTTGTAAAGGAATACTTTGTGCTTTTCAAACTGGGGCGCTTCATCTTCGTTGCCGGCTTTGCGCTTGCTTTCCGTAATACACAGATACAAATCCTCGTTACGCGCTTTCTTTACATCCAGATAATAAATGCGCTTCCCCGCTTTGACCGCCTTCGAGTAAACTATTTCGGGCTCCTTGCGGTCGTCATTTCTACGTTCTTCCATCTTATATATTCTGTTTTTGTTTAATTTTGCTGCAAAGGTACAAAAAAAAATCCATTCATGCAAATTTTTTTCACGGATTATTAATCAATAGCCAATATTTCGTAAAAAAATTTGTGGGAACAAATTATTTTTACTATCTTTGCAGCAGATATGGAAAATGTCGTTTTATTAGCTATAGAATCAAGTTGTGATGATACCTCGGCTGCAGTAATTCGCGATGGTGTCTTGTTATCCAATGTCACAGCTTCACAAAGTGTGCATGAAGAGTTCGGAGGAGTTGTACCCGAGTTGGCAAGTCGTGCGCATCAATTGAATATTCTTCCAGTAGTGGATACAGCATTAAAGCGCGCCGGTGTCCAAAAGTGTGAACTGAGTGCTATCGCTTTTACGCGCGGTCCCGGGTTATTAGGCAGTCTTTTAGTGGGTACATCATTTGCTAAAGGATTGGCATTGTCGCTTGGAATACCGCTGGTAGAGGTTAATCATTTACAAGGACATGTGTTGGCGCATTTTGTGGTTAGTGGTTTGCCGTCTGTAGTTAGTGGTCCGCAACCTAAGTACCCATTCTTATGCCTGCTTGTTTCTGGAGGAAATAGCCAAATCGTAAAAGTTCATAGCAATGGAAAGCATCTGCCGCAGATGGAAATTATCGGTCAAACGATAGATGATGCAGCAGGTGAAGCTTTCGATAAATGTGCAAAAGTATTAGGATTGCCGTATCCTGGTGGACCATGGATTGATAAGTTGGCAAAGCAGGGTAATGCTAAAGCTTATACTTTCGCGGAACCGCATTTGCCAGGATATGATTATTCTTTCTCAGGATTAAAGACTTCGTTTTTATATACGATTCGCGATTTGATGCGGGAACATGGCGTGGATACAATCGAAGCGCTTTCAGAGCGTATCCCGAATCTAAAAGAAGACTTGTGTGCGTCTTTGCAATTTACAATTATTGATACATTGATGCGCAAATTGAAGAAAGCTGCGCAAGATTTGCATATAAATCAAGTCGCTATTGCCGGTGGTGTCAGTGCCAATAGCGGTTTGCGGACTGCGATGGAAGATTATGGAAAACGGTACAAATGGAATGTCTTTATTCCGCCATTTTCCTTTACGACTGATAATGCCGCTATGATTGCACAAGCTGGGTATTTCAAATACTTGGATGGCGATTTCTGTGCGATAGATGAAGTTCCATATGCAAAAACCCGAATAGCGTGAATAGCCGAATCCTTAATAGATTGAAACCTTACAAAGATGTGATTGTCTTTGTTGTAGTACTATTTGCCGCCAATTATTTTTGGAAGTTCACCGTGCATGGCGATGATAATAGCCCTGTAGTAACGTGGTTTGGCCTGGATATTACTGCTCCGTTTGAGTGGCTGGCAGAGATAACAACAAGTGCGGTATATTGGCTTGTTTCCTTGTTCCGTGATACAATTTATCAGGTTGATGCGATTACTTTGCGTTTCGACTCCGGTACTTCTACACGGATTATTTGGGGCTGTACGCCAATAAAGCAGTCGTTTATTTGGCTTTGTATTATGTTAGCTACAACTGGTGGCTGGAAATCAAAAGCATGGTTCATTCCCTTTGGATGGCTTTGTATATTTGTATTTAATATCCTGCGGATAGCAGCGATAACTCTTTTTATTGAATTCCATCCGGAATGGTTCACCATCCTTCACCAATATATATTTAAATATCTTTTCTACGGAATGATGTTTTTGCTTTGGGTTTGGTACGTGGAGCGAATCAGAGAACGAGCAAATTGATTGATATTTGTGCCGGATAACGTGTAATCTTTATACGTTTAGCCGGAGGCAGCGGATTCCCGTCTATCTCAACTGGCAACGGATTTGCAAATGTCCATTCTCCTTCTTGTATGCGTGTACGCGTATTATAAGGTGTCGATTTGTCCCTTTTTGCACGTACTAACTTCAGTAATTCAAATGGTAAGCGCCATCTTGGACAAGCCAGTTTATAAATATCAAGCCAGTTGTCGCTATAATCTGCATTAACACAAGGATAGAGATTCCCGCTTATGCGTCTGTTATTACATAGTGATAAAAAATATGGTTCATCTTTAAACCAACACTTAAATGCAGTGGCAATATATGCAAGTTCGTTAAGATAAAGGCGATTAAAGAAATGCTTGGTATGATTATGTTCTACTTCCCGTGCTATGGCTGCCGCAAAACCGACACTTGCTTCATTGATAAAGCGGTATGATATGCCATCTACTTCAATTTGCCAAATGTCAATATTTGAGATACCTTTTAATGAATGTGCAAGGCTATTGCTTGTGCCGGCCGGAACAAGTATAAAACGATAACGTTCAGGTTGTTCCATTTTGTTAAGTAATGTGTTTAAAGTACCATCTCCACCGACGACTATAATTGAGTTGTCGTTCATTATATTCTCGATGATTGACTTTGACTCTTTCCAAATCTTAGCGGCACGACCGGAACCTGCTGTCGAATTGTAATATATCCGGGGAATATCATTCATCGCTTCGTTTGCCACGTGTGAGGTTTTTGGCTGAGTGTTCCGTGATAAATGATGCAAGAGTGCAAAGAACTAAAATCATGATAATGGCTCCGTTAAGTATTTGAGGAGTGAAGAGCTCTATTTCATAACCGATAGTGACAATAGCCAAGGTACCGGCTGCAGTGGCATGTGTAAGTCCAAACATAAGTTGCCGTTCCGGTTTTGTGAAATGGAAAGAGAGTTGACAAATCCAAGCGGCAAGCCATTTTCCTACAAACTTGGCAACAATCATTGCTGCTGCGATAGCGACTACCATCCAACTGCTCCAAAAAACAGTTACATCTATCATAAGTCCAACTCCGAGCAAAAAGAAAGGTACTAAGATGCTATTCCCCAGAAAATTGATACGTAGCATTAATCTGCCATGGTATGGAATATTGCCATTGAGAGTAACACCACATAGAAAGGCACCAAGGATGCCATCTAATCCTGCCCATTCTGTAAGCCAGGCAGAAAGTACCAATAACACCATGACCAACATAAATTCAGATGCTGTGTTTTGTTGATGGCTAAAAATTAATTGGCATACATACGGAAAAAGCCAAATAATAACCGATACTGCCAAAATCACTTTAGCAAGGGTGATAAACCAAGGTGTGGTAGTTCCTTCGTGTATTTGTGTAATTATTGCTAATACCGTTAACGAAAGGCTGATTGCTATCATTGTGCCGCCAACAACGATACTGACTGCACGTGTCTTTTGTATGCCGAATCGTTTGACAATAGGATAGGTTAGTAAAGTATGAGAACCCAGCATAGCACCTAACAGAATCCCCGCTGCTTGACTCCACCCAAATAGTACTGCCACTCCCCAACCCAAAAGAAAAGGAATCATAAATGAGCATAAACCAAATAGAAATGCTTTGCTGCGCAATTGCCGGAAATGATTCAAGTCCAATTCAATGCCAGCTTGGAACATGATATAAAACATGCCTAACTTACCCAAAATAGAAATTGTAGGTGTATTATCTGCCCAACCCAACACGGATGGTCCTAATACAATACCTGCGCAAATATATCCAACGATACTGGGTATATGTATTTTACGACTGATTATTGGCACCAGCAATAGTACAGACAGCAGAAGTAGAAGTTTAAGAGTAAGTGTCATAGATACTTGCCGGTTAACGAATTAGGATTATGCTTGATATCTTCAACGGAACCGGTTGCTACGATTTGTCCGCCTTCACGTCCGCCTTCCGGACCAAGATCTATTAGATAATCGCAAGCGGAGATAACATCCGGGTTGTGCTCAATAATTAATACGGTATTACCTTTATCTACTAACTTGCGAAGTACACCCATTAATACGTGAATATCTTCGAAATGCAAGCCCGTTGTCGGTTCATCCAGAATATATAATGTTTTACCGGTAGAAGGTCTGGCAAGTTCGGTTGCTAACTTGATACGCTGACTTTCACCACCGGATAGAGTAGTGGATGATTGCCCCAATTTGATATATCCGAGTCCAACATCTTGGATGGTTTTGATCTTCTTCAGTATGTATGGCTGTGCTTCGAAGAATTCAACGGCTTGATTGACAGTCATATTCAGCACATCACTTATCGTCTTGCCTTTGAATTTGACTTCCAGCGTCTCTTTGTTATATCGTTGGCCACCGCAGACTTCGCAAGGTACATATACATCCGGCAAGAAGTGCATCTGTATTGTCTTATATCCGTTTCCACTACACTCTTCGCAGCGTCCGCCTTTGGTGTTAAATGAGAATCGTCCCGCTTTCCATGCACGAATTCGCGCTTCAGGCAGTTGAGCGAATAATTCGCGTATATCGTTAAACACGTTTGTATAAGTAGCAGGATTTGAACGCGGACTGCGCCCGATGGGACTTTGGTCCACTGCAATTACTTTGTCTATGTGCTCAATTCCTTCAATGGAGTCATAAGGAAGAGGTTTTTTGAGACTACGATAGAAATGTTGGGACAGGATGGGATAAAGTGTTTGGTTTATAAGTGTAGATTTCCCACTACCGCTGACTCCTGTGATACCTATCATTTCACCTAATGGAAATGATACTGTGATATTCTTGAGATTGTTACCGCGACATCCACGAAGTGTCAGTACTTGTGGCTTCTTGTCGGTTGAAGACTGAATATCCTTTTTATTGGATGAAACGGCCATTTTTCCATTTAGCCATTGTGCTGTAAGTGTATCAGTTTTAAGAAGTTCATCCGGTGTGCCTTGAAACATCACTTTTCCGCCCAAACGTCCAGCTTTAGGTCCAATATCAACGATATAATCTGCTTCACGCATTATTTGCTCGTCATGTTCGACAACAATGACTGAGTTGTGCATGTCGCGTAATTCTTTGAGTGAATCGATGAGTCGTTGGTTATCCCGTTGATGGAGACCAATACTTGGCTCGTCAAGGATATATAGCACATTCACTAATCGGCTTCCTATTTGTGTTGCCAATCGGATGCGTTGGCTTTCGCCGCCGGAAAGGCTCTCTGAAGAGCGTCCTAAACTCAAGTAGGTTAATCCCACCGACTGCATGAACCGCAATCGTGCAGTAATCTCTTTCAATATAGGTTCAGCAATAGCTCGTTGTTTGTTATCCACATTTTCCGTGGCATGCTCAAGGAAGTCCAACAGCGTATTGATATCCATTTCGCTGAGTTCAACTATTGTTTTGCCAGCAAAGCGATAACTCCGTGATTCTTTGCTGAGTCGTTGCCCATTACATTCCGGGCATACAACCCATTCACTTTCTATCGTGTTATCCTCATCTTCCTGTTGGTTGGTATATTCGAGCAAACGTTGATACCAATTGCTTTCGTCTCTTACTATATCGTCAAATTCTTGTTTTTGCTCACCGTTAATAAGCAGACGTTCGCCTTTAATTTTTCCTAATCCTTTACAACACGGACACCATCCGCTGGGCGAATTGAATGAGAATGAATGTGGTGCCGGTTCCGGATAACTGATGCCGGTTGTGGGACACATTAGGTTACGACTGAAGAATCGTGTTGATTGATTGGCTGTCGGATTAGTATCTGCTTCAGCGATAAGCATTACTCCATTCCCTTGAGTCATTGCTTTATCAACGGATTGTCTCAGACGGCGTATGTCTTCATTTGCATCTGTATTTTGGTCTGCGATTTGTTCATTGACTTTCAGTTTATCAACTACTAATTCGATGCTGTGATTGACATATCGATCGACTTTCATGCCGAAGTACAGGTCTTGTATTACGCCATCCACGCGCACTTGCAAGAATCCTTTTTTCCGCACTGTGTCGAATAGCTCCTTGTAATGTCCCTTACGATTGTTTACCAGTGGAGCGAGTAAATAAATCTTCTTTCCGGCGTAGTCCTTTCCTATCAGGTTAACAATCTGCTCATCTGTATATTGTACCATTTTTTCGCCTGTCAGGTAAGAATATGCTTCCCCTGCCCGTGCGAAAAGCAAACGGAGATAATCATATATCTCCGTGATTGTACCAACTGTAGAACGTGGATTCTTTTGGGTTGTTTTTTGGTCAATTGATATGACCGGACTCAACCCTGTTATCTTGTCCACATCTGGTCGTTGCATGTTGCCGATATACCCTCGTGCATAGGAAGAAAACGTATCAATATATCTTCGCTGTCCTTCCGCAAAGATGGTATCGAAAGCCAACGAGGACTTACCACTACCGCTTAATCCTGTTATTACGGTTAAGCAGTTACGTGGTATCGTGACATCGATGTTCTTAAGGTTATGAACTCGCGCCCCGTAAACTGATATGTTATTATCGTTTACCACTCTCTTCCTAATCTTACACCCGGTATATTTTGCTTTCCAAGAGTATATGGATTGGGCTTGTCGGATACACCTGCCAAACCGGCGCAAAGATTTGCATCAGCATGCAGATGTATCAATTCTGTTTTGGGATGTATATAATTTGTTTTCATCATTTTACGCTCCTTCCTTGTGCATCATATATCTTTCCGTCTCGGAAGATATACATGTGTCCACCAATAATGAGTTTGCTTCCCTGGTTGTCCATGTCTTGTACATTATCGATGTCAGTAGAGACAGCCGGTGCACGATAGATCATCAGTTTGTATCCTTCGTTTACTCCTTGATTGAGGTCGATTGCACAATCTGATATAGACAGATTCCAAATAACCATTTCGTCTTTCATGAGGAACATCAATTGTTCATCCGGTTGTTTAGCAATTGCAAGATTGTATTCTCCGTTTTTCGGTGCGAACAAGCTGATGTCCACGATGGTTACATCTTGTTGTACAGGTGCTTCAATATCGCACAACTTCATTCCATACGCATTAGCCCAAATCTGAGCCACTTTAGCGTCGGTAGGTGTTCCGAACTTAACAAGATCATGCTCAATCTCATAGGAATTGCTTGCACTTTCTTCAGCGGATACGAACAGGCGGTCTTGTTGTTTGCCATCCGCGTTAAGTGTGAGCATAAACTCTTCATTAGGCTCGTCATAACGTTGAGCCACGCGTAACAATCCTTTTGTTCCGGAAGTTGTTAAATCTACTGTTCCTGGATTCTGCACTTGTACAAAGAATGCTGATCCGACGACAAACGAGCACTCGTTAGCATCCATTGGAATGTATTGGCTGTTGTTGTGATCAAAGATTTGTGTCTTCAGACCGACTTGTGCGTAGCGGAGTGTTGTGTTACCTAATCCGTTCCAACCTTGATAGTTCGGATTTGCTTTCGCAGAAGATGTTACCGCTATTTGGTTGGTTGCAGTAATTGATGCTGTACTGGTCTTTACAAGTCTCAGGTCATTGATACCATCAGCGATAGTAATGCTATATAACTTACCCGGTTTCAAGGTGCCTGTTGTATATTTCCATGCGCGGACATTCTCATTGAACTTAGCCTCGTCAAACTCAATAATTGCGTAGTTTACATTATTGGTAAGTTTAGTTCCGTCTTGCAGATAAATACCGTTGGTCGCATTTACGTCAAATGGAACGGAAAAGTCGTACCATCCGAATGTAGATGTGCCGCTTGGATCCAAGGACAGATTGAAATAAGCATTGCCATTGAGAATCATTTTTTGCTTATCGTCTTGTACTTGACCAGAAGAAGCATTTGTTTCTGAATTACCCAATGCGGCGTCCAGTATGAAATCATTGACCGTTACGACACCTGTGCCGAGTTTCAATTGGCCGTCTTTGGCTACATGGATATTGCCGTAGACGCCCTTCTGGAGCGTGTTCCCGTCTCCTACGGTCAGCACACCGCCGTCTTTGATAGTTACCGTTGCGCCTTCCGCTATCGTGATACTCTTCACACTTGCCGCCGAATTGATAATCATATCTTTTGCTACGGTGATATCAGCATTTTCACCCGGAACAAGATCTGTTGTCCAATTTGTGTGCTCGTTCCAGTTTCCTTCATGATTAAAGATATATTCCTCGTTGGCAACGACGGTAGCTTTGAGTGCTACGGTGATACTCAGATTGGCTATATTGTCATATATCTCTACGGTACCTTTCCAGTCTCCGACCTGACTCGGTGTAAAGGTGACGGGCAAATCGTAATGTCCTAAACTGCCGCACTCAATATCAATCGCCCCATTGTTTTTTATGGTCACATCGGTTGTGTTATTAATTGTGCGTGCTGTCAAATCGCCTTTCACGTCAGAGTATTCAAATCCGATGGTTACAGGTGTTGCTTGTCCCTTCGTAATTTCGCCCAGATTTATCTCATTCTGTGTTGCACGCAGGTATTGCTTGCGTGTTACCTGAATGTCTTTGATATAATGATGTCCTGTAGCACCTGATTCACGGATGATACGTAGGGCATCTGCGTTCTCGTCCAATTGCAGACCGGATTTGGCGTTCCACTCATTCTTAACAGTCTCAACGCGGGAACCCTCAACAGGTATCCATTGCGAATTGACACGTTGCTCAAACTTAATATATCCTCCAAAGTATTTCTTGATTAAGGCATCGAATTCTTCACCCTCGTATTGGAAGGACAACTTATCCGGCTTTCCATAGGCAGGATCAATCAAGAACTCTTCTGAAACCATCTCCTCCGTTGTCAGGTTGAGATAATTCGAGAAATCTACATTCACCTCATACATATCAATGACATCCTCTTTATGGAGTACTAACGGAGTCTCACAGCCTACTGAAGGCTGACGGACTGTTATCAATACGGTCACAGATGCTGCCGCCTCATAATCTGCATTTCCGCTTACCGATGCCGTTATTTTCACCTCGCCATAATTCAATATATTCATCTTGTTGCCGCTGATGGAAACAATACCATTATTCAGTGGGCATGAGTAGGTGATATATCGAGAACGCTCTTCGCTGTAGGTAAACGCCTCTGTGGAAAGATTGCGCAGGAATACTTGGGCATCCAAATCAATCACATTGCCCGGTTCCATGAAGCGTGGGAATGTCTGATTCCAAACAATCTCTTGTACTACTTTTGCCGTTGCATTGATAACACGGGTATCGCTGACTGATTTCCACTTCTCATTTTCGGGAACTATTGCTGTCAGTTTTGCGGAGCCGGCACCAACTACCTTGAATGCATAGCCGTTTTCTGTGATTCGAACTACGTCTTCGTTATCTGATTCATACATTACCGATGCGGTACTCGTTGTTGTGGCTGCCGGATTGAGAGCATTGACGGTCAATCCTATCGGCAAGGTCAGCGGGTTGTTCGTATAGCCTTCCTGCCATGTCAAGGTAGGCGTACGTTTTGCCGTCTCGCCGCTTACCGACAAAGCGCGTGTCTGATAGGAAGTACGTACTGTAATCACGGCGTTGTGCGTGCCTAATTCCGTACTGCTGTATGTTACCGTTATCTCCTCTTTAGCCGAAGTTAAGTTATCGTGCTTTTCAGAGACATTGATGCTTTTACGACTGACTGTAAAATGCTCCGGATTGCTGGACTCAATGAGGATTTCGTCAGCACAGGTACTATAGTCAATATAGAATTTGGCTTCTGCCGTAGAAGTCTCATCTATGGTACATGTCATGGTAGGCAGTTTGGATATTTTCTTTTGCTCTGCATCCTGAATAGTAAGATATGCCTTGCGGGAAATCCGCACATCCTTATACCACTTGCTAAGCGTAGCACCTGTCTTAGCACCAAAGCGCACATGTGTAATTCTCTTGTTTCCGCTTATTGTGGGGAATGATGCCGAATACTCCGCATAGTCTTTGCCAAGATCCGGCGAAATAACCGTTCCCCACGTTTTACCATTATCCGTGGAATATTGCACTGCGAAGTAGTTAACGCCGCCCCATTGCCGTTTAGCTTTGAACCAAATCTTGTCTATCGGGGAATTGATAGTTATCGGTGTTTCAAAGTGGCCTTCTGCATCGGAAATAGAGGTTGAGAACTTATGTTCACTATTATCCTCATATACGTAGCATGTAGGCGGAGCCGGTACACCCACCATAACCATTACGTCTTCCTCTGCGGAATAATACTCATAGTTTTCCGCTTGAGACAAATGCCATATAGCATAACCTTTGGTCGTATTGGACTTTATAGAGGCCATCGCGGCATCACCTGTCAGAGTAGCTACATCAGCACCATAAATCTGCTCTATAGCTATCGGATAATTGGCGTAATCGCCATGAGTGGAGGAGAACGAGATATTTGTCGTTCCGTTCTCGCTCATGGCTTTTTGCCATGTATTATTCCATGAATTGGAAATTTGATTACTGCGTTTCTCTACGGCAATATTGCACATGAGCGTTGCTCCGGTATATTTATAGGTCTCTTTCTGGAAGAAAGTGATTTTCGTAGTTCCGGCATTATGACCGGTAATCTGGTTGGTTGCAGGGTTGTATGTGATCAACTCCGTACCGTTATTAAGCGCCTCATTTTCAAAATTCGGTTTATCAATCGTATAGTAGAAATCATCCTCCGGATTATTGCTCGGGTATGGAGCAGATGTATTGGTGAATCCATAGTTCGCAGTCTTTGTTTCGTTTACCTTGATAATATAATCTTCACCATTGGATGCCGTCACATACTTCTTCACAGTCAAGACAATAGTCTTCTCACATGCTTCAAAACGCTCGGTAGCTTCCTGCCAGATCTTGATTGTGACTGTTTTATATGCGCCGAACATCTGCTCATCGCTTTCGCTGTTCGGAATAAGGATTTTGTTGCTCTTCACGTCATAGTACGCGATAGTGGGAGACGTACTACTGGTCTGAACGGTTGCATCGCTGTTCTGCGAGGAACGGATATCAGCGATCTCCTCATCTACGAATTTCTCGTACTCCGTACCGGCAATAGCCATCGTGTTCGCGCGTTTGGAAACGGTAACTTTGAAATCTGCTGTTATGGTGTTATAGTATTCCGTCTCAGCCTTCGTTGCACGGATAGTATATTCGCCAATCTTTGTAGCCGAGAAGATATTATTTGCATCAATAGTTGCATTATCCTTATTATCACTAATCACAGTATAAGTCACAGCTCCGTCACGTTTAACCGAGTTTACAACATCCAATGTCTGCGATGCAATCAGGTTATCCAAATCCAGATACGAATCTGCCTTGCCTTCATCAATACCATCTACCGCAACTTTAACCGTACCGTTATTCATGGCTATCGCTTGCTCCGCGCGAAGAATAGTTACCGGAACCATGCAGGTATTCGTGGTGTACATGCCTCCATCCGTCGGAGTGAATGTCACCTCGTACGAGTGCGTGCCTGCTTTATCCTTTATTACTTGTGTCGGATTGCTCCAAGCCCACGAACCGGCAACCTCTGTATTTGCCACTCCGCGCAGCGTCACTTTAGCTACTCCGTCATTAGCGATGGTGCTATTATTCAGCGTTTGGAGATATTGAATTGCTGTTCCGGACGTTGGGGCAGTAAGATTTGGAGTGACTTTTGAGATAGTAATGTTATGTGTAGTAGAGAATGCCTCAAAAACACTTATTTCAGGCAGGTCTGCCTTGATAGTTGCAGTTCCCGAGGCTGTGAAAGTCATCACTCCATTAGCAAGCGTTACAATGTTTTCGGGATTGCTGCTTGCAGCAGTAAATGTGAAGTTTGAGTGTCCCGCACGTGTTACCGCATTAAGTATAATTTGGTCTGTAGTTAGATAATTATCCTCAATATTCCAATCTTCAAGGAATTGATTTTGTGCGGTTACAGAAGCAGTCAAATCAATAGTGTGCAGTAGATCACCGACATTGTTACGCACATATAATTTGTCTGAGAAATCCCCTTTCTTGTTAGACATGAAAGATACGCGCACGGTTTGTGAACCTTTCTTACCGCAACTGCCGAAATGTGTGGTATTCAAGCTCCACAAGCTCTTACCCGATGAAACATTAGCGTCTTCATCCGACTTGAATGAGAGGAATACCGGAATATTGGAATAAGTGATAGTCACATCTTTACCAAGCGACTGTCCTTTTGTTACTTCGTAAGAGAGTGCATTTTCAGAAACGGAAGAAGTAGTGTTTCTGGTTGTTTTTACATTACTGATAGTGTATGAGTATCCTAAATATGCGCCAGCATTAAAGCGGATACGGGTAGTATTGGCATTGCAGTTAATAGTACGATTTGTACCAGAAGTGCTAATGTCTCCGTATCCGATAGTAGTCTTTTCAAGTTGGGTTCCGTTAGCGTTATATTGAATAACCTCAAGATCTGCCAAGAACAAATTGCTTGATTTTGTTACTCTAAATGTGAGCTGTTTAGGTAATGTCGGATAAATATCAAAATACTTACTATTTTTATTCAATGTGCCGCCGTTATGGTTATCAGATGTTGCACACGGATCTGTCATGTTAATCACTGTAGCATATTTGGTAACCGAAACGGGTGCATAACTATCATTTCCGGCAACGGAAGCAGTAATAGCAATCGGACCGCCTAAAGCACGAACGGTCAGCACATTGCCAGACAAACTCAATGAAGCGTTGGAAGCCATTGAATATGTGACAGGCAGACCGGATGCTGCTCCTGTTTTCGCATTCTTTGCTACTGCACTCAGCGTAATCGTGTAAGGCATATTCTCGTTGCTTAAATCCGAGATATCATCCGTCCATTCAATTTCTTGTGGAGTGAGGTTCGTAACGTTGAGTGTGAAAGAACTTGAATTAGCTGCGTTGAAATTAGTATTGTCTTTAGCAACATTTGCCGTAACAGAAAGTCCATTGATAGTGCCGCTAATATCTTCACGAACAGTCAAAATCGGATTATTATTGGCATCTTTTCCCTCAGTAAAATATGTGGTGTTATAGTTGCTATAAGAAATGGTTTGCCCTGATAGACAACTTGCACGCAGTACATCTCCTGCACTCAATGTTGTTTCTCCGCTGGTTAATTCATTGTCATTAGCATCTACCCAAGTAATAGACGGTTTGCTAAAACCTTTTCCTGTCAGATAGTATGTGAGCGACGAAAGTCCGTTATTGCTACTTACAGTGAGTGTGCAAGTGCGCAAACCGTTTGTGGTCGGTTTGAATTTAATAGTGATTGCTTTCGATCCTTCTGCTACCGAACTAAAAGAGCTCTCTGAAAGTTCGAAATCGTTTGGATTGTCGCCGGTTTTTGACAGAGTAACCGTTTTCGCATGTGCGTGATTGATGGTCAAAGTCTTAATTCCGGACTCATCGCCGACTATAACATCTTCGAAATTAATGGAACTACCGCTTGCCGTCGAACTTGCCAGACGAGCGAAAATAGCATAATAATTATATGATTCACCACCTATGCCAAAAACTTTTGCGGTACCATGTACAGTAACTTTATATGGTACAGCCGTAGAACCACTCAAAACTGTATTCGATTGATCAGTATTCCAACCTTTAAAGATATAACCAGATTTGGCTTTGGCACATAACCACAAATTAACGTCACCGGAAGTTTTTAAAGACTTTGATGCTGAATTTTCTCCGCTATCTGTTGATTTTGTCGCATTTGAAGCACTACAATTTGAATTAGTGCCCACATAAACATAACCGCCATTAGAAGGATTGGATGCTGCATCGATTTTAGCATACCAGGTTCCTCCCCACGCATTCTCATTTACGCCGAAAAGCGCCACCATGAGGAGCGCAAGCAAAGTATATAAGGTTTTTATGCCGGTAATCTTAGACCACAGCCGTGCCATTATCGTGCCATTTTCACGCCCTTGGTGTTGGATTGCTCGTGTTTGTGTGCTTGAGTAAATTTGTTTCATTTTTAATTCCTTTCGTCTAAATATGTGTTGCCGCGTATCGGCAAGTGTTGTCTATTTTGTACGTTTTTTAAGGTCAGACATATTATTTTGCAGTTTTTTGACCCGAAAAACGGCGCAAAATTAATATTTTTCTTTGAAATACGCAAATAATTCGTGCGTAATAATAATATAGTGCAACTCTTTCGTAAAAAAAAGTCAATTTTATGTTATATAACATGTTTTTTAGGATTGTAAAGTGCACTTTGCAAAAAAGAACCCCAAAGGGGTTGGGAAAAACGATCAAGAGGGGTGAGAAAAACAATCCAGTGTTCGAGGTTTGTGTGGTGTGGAAAGATGGGTCATCTTATGGTAACGTATCGGTTCGTTTACGTCTCGTTTACGTCTCGTTTACGTCTCGTTTACGTGTCGTTTACGTGTCGTTTACGTGTCGTTTACGTCTCGTTTACGTCTTTTGTTCGGGAAAGGCAAGGCGGAATGATGGATTGAGCCGCGGTAAACCGCTGAATGATGGAGTTGTTATTTTTTTAGATAAAAACATATCAAAATGAACGGTTTTTGTGTAATTAGGTAAAAAAATTTGCAGGAATAAAATATTTTTCGTACCTTTGCGCGCTAAATTGCATAAAATGTGCGCGTACCTGCTATTGTTGTCACGTAGAATGTGAAAAGACAGTGAAATATTCGGCGCACACAGAACGAATAGAAAGTGGAATATAAATATTTGAATAGGAATTAGTATTTGAAGTGGAATATAAATATTTGGAGTGGAATATAAATATTTGAATAGGAATTTAAGTATTTGAAGTGGAATATAAATATTTGAATAGGATCGATTCGCCGGAGGATTTGAAGAAGTTGCCGGTATCCGCATTGCCGGATTTATGCGCGGAGTTGCGCGATTTTATCGTAGAAGAACTCAGCCATAATCCCGGTCATCTCGGTTCATCGCTTGGCGCGATAGAAATAGCCGTTGCCGTTCACTATGTGTTCGATACTCCGAAAGACAAGGTGGTATGGGATGTTGGTCACCAAGCCTATGCACATAAGATCCTAACGGGTCGTCGCGACCGTTTCCATTCAAACCGTCAGTTCAAAGGTCTTGCGCCTTTCCCGACGCCGGCAGAAAGCCGTTATGATGCGTTTATAGCAGGGCATGCCAGCAATTCCATCTCCGCTGCTCTCGGCATCGAAATAGGGGATACAATTCAACCCGCGGGAGGTTCATCAAAGCCTCACGTGGTTGCAATCATCGGCGATGGCGCCATGACAGGCGGTTTGGCGTTTGAAGGTCTGAATAACGTGTCTATGGATAAGAATGATTTGCTGATTATCCTGAATGACAACAATATGGCGATAGACCCGTTGAAAGGTGGTTTTACGCAGTATTTAGTGGATATAACGACGAGCGAGCGTTATAATAAATGGCGGTGGAAACTGTATCAGATGTTGGTTAAGTTGCATTTGATGGATGAGCATAAGACCAATCGCATGCGGCGTTTTAGTACGAACTTAAAGTCCGTTCTTACGCGCCAGCCGCGAAATATCTTCCAGGGACTGAATATCCGTTACTTTGGACCAGCCGACGGTCATAATGTGGAAGACCTTGTGCGTATTTTGAGCGAGATAAAGAATCATCGCGGTCCGAAAGTGCTGCATCTTATCACGAAGAAAGGCAAAGGCTATGCTCCTGCGGAGAATGACCAGACGACCTGGCATGCGCCGGGCGAGTTTGATATAGCGACAGGCGAACGCGCGCGAGCGGGTGCAAACTTGTGGCAGGAAGTGTTTGGCGAGACGTTGCTGGAACTGGCTCGTAAAGACGAGCGGATAGTGGGAATAACTCCTGCAATGCCGAGCGGTTGCAGTATGACGATTATGCAGAAAGTGTATCCGGACCGTGTGTTTGATGTGGGAATCGCAGAAGGCCATGCGGTTACTTTCTCAGCGGGTTTGGCAAGTACAGGCGTAGTGCCGTTCTGTAATATCTATTCGTCGTTCTTGCAACGAGCTTATGACAATATCATTCACGATGTGGCTTTGCCGAAACAACATGTGATATTGTGTATTGACCGCGCGGGCATAGTGGGAAACGACGGTGCTACTCATCACGGTTTGTTTGATTTGGCATTCTTGCGCCCGATTCCGAATATGACGATAGGCGCTCCGATGACGGGCAACGACCTGAAAGCAATGATGGAGTTGGCAGTGGATTTGGAAGGCCCTGTGGCAATAAGGTATCCGCGGGGAAGAGTTTCAAATAATGATGGAATGAGCGCGACTACGTCGCTCAATGATGGAATGATGCAACGTGGCAAAGGCCGTTGCTTGCGCGAAGGCAAAGATTTGGCGGTATTGAGTATCGGCGCAATCGGCAATACCGTTTTTGAGGCAATCGGCGAGCTGTTGGAAGCGAATCCGAAACGAACGATAGCGCACTACGATATGCGCTGGCTCAAACCTATAGACACGGAGTTGTTAGACTATGTGGGAACGCATTTTCAGCAAGTGATTACCGTAGAAGACGGCGTCATCAGTGGCGGTTTGGGCAGTGCGGTATTGGAATATTTTGCGGATAAAGGCTATAGCGCTCAAGTAAAGCGCTTGGGCATTAATGACCAATTTGTAGAACACGGCAGCACGAAGGAGTTATACCATCTGCTGCAATTAGATAAGGAGGGAATATGCGCATACTTATTGCAGGCGCTGGAGAAGTAGGCACGCACTTGGCGAAACTACTATCGCGCGAGAATATGGAAATCAGTCTGATGGACGAGAAAGCCGAGAAATTGGGCGATCTGGATGCCGAATATGACTTACTGACCAAAGTCGGCAGTCCGACTTCAATACATGACCTCAAAGACTTGGGCGTGAATGGTTGCGATCTGTTCATATCCGTTACTCCTCATGAGTCTGAGAATATGACTGCATGTCTTATGGCGAACCAGTTAGGCGCGAAGAAGACGCTGGCACGCATAGATAACTATGAATATCTGCTGCCAGAAAACAAAAAGTTCTTCGAGGCAATGGGCTTGAATCACCTGATTTATCCGGAAGTACTTGCTGCGAAAGAAATAACCGAGTCTCTGAAGACCAATTGGATGCGCTACCATATTATATTGTGCGACGGTGCTCTTGAGTTGTGCGTGATAAAGATTCGCGGGAATGCTGAAGTGATAGGCAAGCCGTTCAGTTCGGGATATTTTTCGCATGGTAAATACCGTATCGTTGCCATCAAACGCGGAAATGAATCCATCATTCCGCAAGGCAGTGACGAGGTGCAAGTTAACGATATGGTGTATGTGGTTTGTACGCATGACAATATAAGTTTCATGCGCGAACAAATGGGGAAGAATGAGCATGAGATAAATAATATTATCTTCTTTGGCGGCAGCCGTATTACTCAAAAAGCTGTTCAAACGTTGGGTCGCGACAAAAATATCAAGATACTTGAAGCGAATCGCGAATTATGCGAAATGCTCAGTCAGAAGATAGATAATGCGCTGATAATCAATGCGGATGGTTCGGATATGGATGTGTTGAAAGAAGAAAGAATCCAAGATACGGATGCTTTTGTGGCGGTAACGGATCATAGCGAAGCCAATATCTTTGCGTGTCTTGCCGCACAACGATTCGGTGTGAGAAAGACGATAGCGGAAGTGGAGAATATCGATTATATTCAGATTGCTGAAGGTCTGGATGTCGGTGCGGTGTTGAACAAAAAAACGATAGCGGCATCTTATATCTACCAATTGTTGCTGAACGCGAGTGTGCTGAATGTGCGCAATTTGACCAGTGCAGATGCGCAGATAGTGGAATTTAAGGCAGAACCGGGTTCGCGCATTACGAAATGGGCGATTAAGAATATGGGGTTGCCGAAGGAAAGTACGATAGCCGGTATAGTCCGTGCGGGAGAAGGTGTATTGGTGAACGGCGATACGCAAATAATTCAGGGCGACCAAGTGGTAGTGTTCTGTAAGAGTCATGTGATTAGAAAATTAGAACGATTCTTTAAGGAATGACACGTGCATTTAACACCCGGCTTGTAGTTAAGACGATGGGCGCATTGTTGCTCATCGAATCGGTGTTTATGGCCATCGCGACGACAGTCTCTTTCTTTTACAAAGATTCGGATGACGGCGCTTTTTTGGTATCTACCATTCTTACGCTGTCTGCAGGATTATGGGGTTTGTTCTTCGGTCGCAATGCGGATGAACGCGTCGGAGAACGTGAGGGATATGTCATTGTGGCATTAGTGTGGGTTATATTCTCTATTTTCGGCATGTTGCCTTATTACCTCAGCGGTGAGATACCGGAGTTTACCGATGCTTGGTTTGAAACGATGTCCGGTTTCACGACTACGGGCGCAACTATCCTTGCCGATATAGAAGTTCTTACTCACGGCGCTCTATTTTGGCGCGCGATGACGCAATGGCTTGGCGGTATGGGAATTATTGTGTTGAGTATTGCTTTGCTCCCGATGTTCGGATTAGGCGGCATGCAGTTGTATGCGGCAGAAGTGACGGGATTAAGTTATGAGAAACTGAGTCCGCGCATTGCCGATACGGCAAAGCATTTGTGGATAACCTATATCTTGCTGACCGTGATTGAGACAGGACTGCTTTGGGCAGAAGGAATGCCATTGTTTGATAGTGTTTGTCACTCATTCTCAACGGTTGCAACAGGCGGTTTTTCCACTAAGAACCTGAGTATTGCATACTACGCCAGTCCCGCAATTCAATATACTATAGCCGTGTTTACGATGTTGGCAGGTATCAACTTTGCACTAATCATTTTGATTTTCCGCGGCAAGCCCGGTCGTTTGTGGCACGACGAAGAAACTCACTGGTATCTTGGAGCCGTAGCGGTTTCTACTACTATATTGACCGTCGGTTTGCTGTTCCAATGGCTTATTGCGGGCAATTGGACCTGTGGTGTGGGTGAGTTCTTCCAACATCTTGAAGTTGCATTTAGGGAAGGATTCTCAACGACCGTCTTTACAATGACCAGCTGCGGTTTTGCCATTGCGGATTATATGACTTGGGCGCCATTCTTGTGGGTGTTAGTATTCTTTTTGATGTTCACAGGTGCATCTTCAGGCAGTACATCCGGTGGTATTAAATGGGTGCGTCTATTGATTTTTATCAAGAGCGGTTTTGCAGAGTTCAAACGCCGAATTCACCCGAATGCAGTAGTGCCGGTCAAACTGAACGGAAAGCCGATTTCTCAGCAAACGACCAACAATGTGATGGCATTTATGGTGTTTTATTTGATCATACTTCTTGCTACGACTCTGATATTCTGCGCGACGGGTGTAGATTTTGACGAGTCAATCGGCGCCGCCGTTTCTGCAATCGGCAATATCGGTCCGAGCATCGGGCAATATGGTCCAGCCGGTACGTACACGTTGTTTCCTCCAGTTGCCAAGTGGGTAATGACCTTTGTGATGCTTATCGGCCGTCTGGAGATATTCACTATCTTATTGCTCTTTACGCGAGCATTGTGGAAAAAGTAATGAAGGAAATGTGTCCGAGACATATTGTGTGCTTTATAGCGGCTTGCTTGGTTTTGCTGGGCGGATTATGCACGGTGTATGAATTTGCTCAGCCGGTGTTTGGTTCATTGCGTTGGGTGCCTATTAGCGATTTTTTACCCAATCGTTCCAAAGCACCCCTTGACACCATTGGAGGTGTCGATATTATCGAATCTCCGACAGATACGCTTGAAAACCTTGCCTGTGCAGATACCATAACGATTCCGGAGACTGCCGGTTCCGATTCTGCCAAAACCGATACGGTTAAGACGGAAGCGCCGAAACCTGTTGTTCCCGCGAAGAAAGCGCTGGATGCATTCATCGAGGCTTTGTCCGAAGCAGACACCAAACAAGTGCGAGTAGTCCATTACGGAGATTCACAAATAGAAGAGGACCGCATTACGGCTACGCTTAGACGTAACCTTCAGGCTATATACGGCGGTGGAGGTCCGGGATTATTACCGTTACAGCAGACTATTCCGACCCGGACCGTCAAACAGATGCTGTTTATAGATGACGTTAAAGTGACATCAAAGACCGGCCCGCAACGATATATCGTATATGGTCCAAAGAATCAGCAGCGCGAAAGCAATTTATATGGTCCTTTAGGGCAAGTCGCTCTAATGGATACAGCTTTGCGCAAAGGCTCCGATACCATTGTTATGCGGGTAGAACCGTTCGGCAAATTAACGAGTGCCAATTATTTCAATCAAGTGCGCGTGCTCAAGACCGATTCGATTGCGGTAAATGGCCGTAGTGTTTCGATATTATCTTTTCCTGACAGTTGCAAAGATTGTACCCTGGAGTTTATCGGACAGGGCGAAATATATGGTGTGTCGCTGGAAACGAAGACCGGTGTCATCGTCGATAATGTGCCGATGCGCGGTGGTTCCGGCAATGTGTTTACCAAGATTAACGCGCAGCAATTGACGGAGTTTTACCGAGCCACCAATACCCGTCTGATTATCTTGCAGTTCGGCGGCAATGTTATGCCTTGGGCAGATAGCCCCGAGCGTGTCCGCAGTTATGCGTATTCGATGCGCAAACAGATTCGTTATCTGCAAACTTGTGCGCCGCAGGCAAGTATTCTTTTTATCGGACCATCGGATATGACTACCGTTGTTGACGGCGAAAAAGGCACCTATCCGATGTTGCCGTATATGGACGAGCAGTTGGCTCGCGCCGCTGCGGCTGAAGGAATAGCGTATTGGAGCTTGTACCAAGCCATGGGCGGATGGAATTCTATGATGGATTGGTACGAAAAAGGATTGGCGTCTTCTGACGGCGTGCATTTTATGCAGAGTGGAGCCAATAAGGCGGGAAATATGTTGTGGAAATGGCTTGAGAAAAAGATTAACCAATAAACAGACATGGAGATTTTACGGAACATATTTCTTTACGATCCGGCGCATCCGCTTCTGTTTACCCAGTTTTATTTCTGGGGATTCTTTGCTATTGTTTATGCGCTGTTTGCGTTGATTATGGAAATCGGTTCGCGCGGTTCCAAACAATCCCGCGGCAGGATGCATTTGCGCAATGTCTATTTGATGGCAGTCAGTTGGTTCTTCTACTATAAGACAAGCGGAATCTTTTTACTTATCTTGGCTTTTGTTACACTATCCGACTGGCTGATAGCGCAGCGAATAGACCATCATCGCGGCACGTGGAAATCCAAGGCTTGGCTGGTGACGAGTGTCGTTATAGATTTAGGATTGCTTGCGTATTTCAAGTATGCGTATTTCTTTACGAACATGCTGAACGATATGTTCGGATGCAGTTTGCAAGTATTTGATTTGTTCGCATATATCGGAAACGGCTTTAGCGAAAACGGCAGGTTTATGGTGGATACCATTATTCTGCCTGTCGGAATATCTTTCTATTTATTCCAAGTCATATCCTATACCTCCGATGTGTTTAATAATCGCGTGAAGCCGGTCAGCAACCTGCTCGATTTCGGCTTTTATGTTTCTTTCTTTCCGCAGTTGGTAGCAGGACCGATTGTGCGGGCATCGGAGTTTATTCCGCAGTTATACAAACCGTTTCACCTTGGCAGGCGACAGTTCGGCATAGCTGTATTTTGGATGTTGAACGGCTTGGCAAAGAAGATTATACTGAGCGATTATCTCGCCGTGAATTTCATTGACAGGGTGTTCGACAACCCGCTTTTGTTTTCAGGATTTGAGAACCTGTTTGCCTTATTTGCCTATTCGATGCAGGTATATGCGGATTTCTCCGGATATACGGATATCGCCATCGGAATAGCGATGTTAATAGGTTTCTACTTGCCTAAAAACTTTGATTCGCCCTATAAGTCGCAAAATCCGCAAGAGTTTTGGCGGCGCTGGCACATGTCGCTTAGTCGTTGGCTAAAAACGTATTTGTATATTCCTTTAGGCGGCAACAGGAATGCCAGTTTTGGCACCTATTTCTGGATAATTCTCATTGCGCTTATTGCGCTTGTATTGACCGGCTCGTGGATTGCAACGGGTATCATTGCTGTTATTGGATTAACCGTGACGATTGTGGCGTTGACTGTGCCGTCGCACCGTAAACTGCTGTATGCCAATCTTAATTCATTTATTGTGATGTTATTGGGCGGCTTGTGGCATGGCGCAAGTTGGAATTTTATGATTTGGGGCGGCTTGAACGGAATAGGAATGATTCTGAATAAGTTCTGGCGTGTGATGAATTGGCATATTCGCTTTGCTGTGATGTTACTTTTGGCAGCGGGAATATATGTGGCTGACAAGATTTGGGCATTGCCGGTTTTACACCTGTTTAAAGTTTGGACGATTATTCTGTTTGCAGGAACGGCGGTGAGGTATATGTATTTTTTGATTACCAAACTTTTCAAGCTGCAAAATCCGCCAGCGTTCAAACCGCTTGCCATCATTTGGGCGGTGGCTCAAACTTTCACCTTTATAACTTTTACGCGTCTGTTCTTCCGTTCTTCCAGTAATCTTGATCCGGCAACGGCGAATCAAGTAGCGTGGGAAACGGCTACGAATATGGTCAATCAGATTGGCGGAGCATGGGAAAACAGCATCATTTTGCCCTTTATGTGGGAGTATCGCTATGTGGTGACGCTGTTTGTGCTCGGTATGGTTATTCACTGGTTGCCCACGAAGTTCAAGCAATGGTATCGGCTCAATTTTGCGATGATGCCTCTCTGGCTGATGGTGCTTGTGGTTGTGATTGCGATTGTGATTATTTATCAATTCATTACGGCGGATATGCAGCCGTTCATCTATTTCCAATTCTGATATGTTAGTTGGCATTACAGGAGGAATAGGGAGCGGAAAGTCCACCATTGCAGCGCAATTGCGGCGATGTGGATATCCGGTATATGATACGGATAAAGAGGCGAAGCGTATAATTGTTCATAATCCGGCAGTACGGTCCCAAGTGGAAACGCTTTTTGGCAGTGATGTGTTTGACGGGGATACGTATTTGACGGACAAAGTGGCAACGCAGGTGTTCGCTAACCCAAAACTGCTACAGCGCCTCAACGCGATTGTTCATCCTGCTGTTCGTTTTGATGTGGAGCATTGGGCAAGAGGAAAGGATTTGTGCTTTGTAGAGAGTGCCATATTGTATGAAAGCGGATGTGACAAACTCTGCGATAAGATTGTATATATAGATGCTCCGGAGCAGATTCGCCTTGCGCGTACGATGGCGCGTGACCATGTGGATGAAGCGAAAGTGCTGGAGCGTATCCGCGCGCAAAAAAACGATGCCCGCAAATGGGCGGACATCGTGATTCTTAATGATGGGTCCCGTTCTATTGAGGAACTTGTGAGTGATTTGATTGCGGCTATTTGACCGCCTTAAAACTCATATCTAACGATTTATACGAGTGGGTCAACGCACCTACTGAAACAAAGTCAACACCGCAAAGCGCATAATCGCGTATGGTGTCGTAGGTGATTCCTCCGCTGGATTCAATCTCCATATGACGCCCTGCGGTCTTTTCCCATGTGCGAATTGTAATAACGGCTTCACGCGTCTGTTTGGGCGTGAAATTATCCAACATGATACGGTCGGGAATGTTTGTAGATAGTGCTTCCTGCAGTTCTTCCGTGTTACGCACTTCTATCTCGATGCGCAAGTCTTTGTTTTTTGCTTTGCAGTAGTCTCTTGCACGGGTCAATGCGTTGGATATACCGCCTGCAAAATCCACATGATTATCCTTGAGCAGAATCATATCAAACAACCCGATACGATGATTCATACCTCCGCCTATTTTAACGGCTTCTTTCTCCAGATAACGCAGTCCCGGAGTTGTCTTGCGGGTGTCCAATACGTGACAACCTGTGTCTGCTATCAGGCTTTGGTATCGATGCGCGGTGGTGGCTACGCCGGACATACGTTGCATCACGTTTAGCATTGTCCGTTCGATTTGCAGCAAACTCAGTTCTTTGCCATACACGCGGAACGCGATATCGCCGCGTTTTACTGCGTCGCCATCATGTAGAAATTGCTCCACACGACATTCGGGGTCGAAGTAGTCTATTATCTCTTTTGCCACTTCTATGCCGGCAATGATTCCTGTATCTTTGATAATGACTTGTTGGCAGCCCATTTGATCTGCGGGGATACAGCTCAGTGACGTATGGTCACCATCACGGATATCTTCTTCAAACCACAAGGCGATTAGTTTTCTAAGCTCTTGTTTTTCCATATTGATTGTAGTTTATGCTATTTACCAATTTTGCTGCAAAGGTACTACATTTATTTCATATATACAATTTTTTTTAGAAAAAATAATAAATAATTTACATTTTGCGAAGATATGCAATGAACGAGTTAACGAATGAACGAATTAACGATTTAACGAATATGGCTAAGATTAAGACTATCAAACCTATTGAGTCAATCAGTGGCAAACTGAAGAAAACAGACGCCGTCGGATTTGCGCTGCGCAGCAACACTACACGCCGCAGGCACTAAACGTGCGAAGCACACTAAACGTCCGAAGGACAATAAACGTGCGAAGCACACTAAACGAAAAAGCGGCAAATGCCGCTTTTTCATCAATCCATCATTTAGTGCCGCAGGCACGGCTCAATCCATCATTTTTAAAGCGGTTTCTGTCCGCTTGTCAGCTTGACTACAATGGCAGAAAGCGGTTGGACTTGGATGTTCTTGTCACTGAGGTCATAATTATTGCCGGAAATGATATCCTTTCCTTTGGTTTGATACTTCGACAGAATCTCAGCATAATGCTCCACCGGAATCGTACGTGCATCATCACTGGCGTTGAGGAATACAAAAACCGCCCCTTCGTCCGTATAACGGAAATAAGCATAGGTATTGTCCCTCGCAAAGAAATGCATCGTCTTACCAAAATGAATGATAGGTTCGCTCTTGCGGAAGCGGAACAGTTTGGACTGGAAGTCAAACATATCCTTTTCTTCAGACGTAAGCTCTGCCGGTTGCGGCAAAGGACGTCTAAGCGTCGAGTGTCCGAGCGACATATCCGAAGACTTCATTCCATACTCGTCTCCGGCAAACAATTGAGGAATACCTCTCATCGTCGCAATCATGACATTTCCGAGTTTAACGCGGCGGAGGTCTTTATCCTTGACCACATCAGCAAAGCGGTCAACATCGTGGTTTCCGACAAAGATAAGGAGTTTATTGACATCGGCATAGAGATAGTCCATTGCCACCGCATCATAGACGCGTGTGAGACCGTTTCCCCATCCAGAGCCATCGTTTTCAAGCGCCTGACGTATAGCTTCTTCTACGGGGAAGTCCATGACTGTAGGCAGATGGCTGTCAAATCCGTCAAAGTTAGCGGCACCGGATTGCCAATAAGCGACCGCGGAAGCAGGTCTGGTCCAGCACTCGCCGACAATATTGATATTGGGATATTCATCGCGTATAGCCTTAAGCCACTCGGCGCCCGGAAGACGTTCGATATATGGATAGGTATCCACGCGCAATCCGTCGAGGTCGGCATATTCAATCCACCAGATAGCCCATTGCTGGAAGTACTTGAGCAAGTCTTTGTTCTCAAGGTTCATATCAGGCATGGGTTTATCGAACCATCCGCGGTTAGACATAAGCCGGTCATATTGTGAGGCATTGATGTCGTAGTTGGCGGAGAAGACATTGGGCGTATTGGTGAACTGTTCAAACTGGTTAATCCAATCGTGGTAAGGCAGGTCTTTAATCCACCAGTGTTCGCTACCGCAGTGATTGGGAACCATATCCATGAGCATCTTAAGTCCTTTTTTATGCGCCTCATTGACGAGTTTGCAATAAAGTTCGTTATTACCGTATCTCGGGTCAATGTGGTAGTAGTCGGAGCACGCATAGCCATGATAACTCCATGCGGCTTCATCGTCTCCGAGCATAGGCGTTGGCCAGATAGCCGTAGCACCGAGTTGGCAGATGTGGTCGAGACTGTTGATGATACCCTGTATATCTCCGCCCCAACGTCCGTGCACATTGGATTTATCGGCTTTTTCCTTGGTATCTTTGGTAGAGTTGTTGGACGGGTCTCCATCAACAAACCGGTCACTCATGATAAGATAGATGACATCTGCGGAAGTAAACGATTCGCGTTCGCGGCTGCCCTCACGGCGTGTGTTGATGACATAATCCGCCACAGCCCGTTTGCCGTTTTTAATGAAAAGGAATCGGTAACTACCGGGTTCGTTGACATCTACATCAACAAAGAGGTAATTGGGTGATTCTGCGTTATGCTGCGATTTGATTACCATTCCCTTTGTAGCGGTGTCCCATTTTCCTTTCTTAAGTTGTTTGGAGACAGTGACCTGTGCATCGGCAAGGTCTTCTCCATAGAACATCAGTGTAAGCGGGCAGTTCATGTCGGTCCACCATGATAGCGGTTCAACTTTGCTAATTGACAATTGAGAATTGACAGTTGACATCTTTTGTGCGTGAACCGTCGATAATAATGCCCCACAGAGGGCAAAAACGGCGATAAATGCCGGTTTAAAAATGCGTTTCATGTTATAATTGATTTACGAGTATTTCGTTAGCATGTCTTCCTTCTGAGCACAATTTGAGGAATTGTTTCCACATCTGTTGCTGGTGTTTGGTGCTTGTTTCAAGGAAGTCCTCCGTTCCCTGTGCATCGATTCTGTCAAAGACCATCCCAGTTGTAATGATGTGCGTATCCATAGCCGGTTGGTAGGTGCGTTCCTCCTGTCCCTCCACATAAACCTCACGCAACAATCCTGTTTCGACAAGGCGTGAAAGAAGGAGACTTGCCTGGCGCACAGGCACGGCATTGTCGTTTGCCAACTGGTGTGCGGTAAGCGGAGCCAGATTATTCTCAAAACGTTTGATAACATCGGCCAAGAGTGCAAGTGTGAGGAAGTCTTTATATCGCCGCGACATCTTTTCGAGGTCGTGCTCATAGGCAAACAGTTCGTTGTTCTGTATCGCATAGGACAATTCCGCGCCTATGAGAACGATGAGACTAATCCATTTCACAACAATGAGCAACATCGGGATAAACGCGAATGCTCCATAGACGATGCTGGTACGTGACAGATAAGCGACCACATAGACAGAGAGCGCCTCAATAGCCATCAACAACACCGCCGTAATCAGTCCGGGAATAAGCCCTGCCATGAATTGGACTTTGGTATTCGGAATCGCACGATACATCCACATGAAAATGATAGTAGCGACTACGAACTGCAGGAAGTTCAGTCCTCCGTCCTTAAAGCGGTTGAGGAAACTGAAGAAGCGCCATGTTTCCGCAGCAGAGTGGAGATAGATATTGAGACCAATGGTGACAATAATCAGCACCGGAATAAGGAACAGAATAGCAATATAATTGGATGTCTGCCTTGCGAGGGATCGGCTTTGCTTGACATTCCATATCTCGTTAAATGAGGTCTCAACGCTACGGAAGAATGTATATACGGCACTGATAAGAACGATTATTCCGACCCCGATAAATACACCTTGTGCGCTGGTATCGAGGTATCGGTGTACCATTTCCATGATTGACGGCAGGAACTCGGATTTGCCAATAGCGGTAGTAGCGAGTTTGGTTTCGATAAGTTCCGAGAAGCCGAATCCTTTAGCAATAGCCAGAACCATTGCCAAGATAGGTACAATAGCAAAGAGCAAGGAATAAGTGAGATGATCCGCCCTAATGCTGAGCGCTTTGCTTCCGAAACTGCGTGCTACCAGTACGATGATTTTGAGGATTCGTACTCCGGCACGCCTGAGTGGTGACATCGTGGCTTCGTTCTTACGCCACAACTCGTAATCCACGTATTCGCGTATGTTTTGCCGTTTAGCCATGCGATAAATCTTCAAAAAATTAGCAAGCCTATAAGCCGGGTTCTGTACGTATTCACGCGTTAGTCATTAATCTTGAGGGCACATTACTGCGCACTTCTATCGCTTCCTACCCTCCGACTCGGCCGAGCCAGCCTCAGCGTCGGTTTATTTGGAATTGCAGCCCAAAGTGTAGTCGTTTCACCCGCCCGAAGGCGACTCGTCTCTGTACCAGTGACCCAATATTACTACCGGAAGGCCGTTAACCTCTTTGGTGCTCTATGCTGCCCGGACTTTCCTCTACTCGTGGGATTAAGTGCGTGCACTTTCTTCCGCCGTGTAGCGACTAACCGGCCTGCTAAAAAAAAAGAGCGGCTTACGGGAGTCGGACCCGCCTCCTCAGCTTGGGAAGCTGATGCACTACCGATGTGCTAAAGCCGCAATTCGGGTGCAAAGGTACAGCTTTTTTTTTGAATGTGCAAATTTTTTTGCATAAATCATCACTTTTTTTTGCATATATGAAAAATTTGAAGTAACTTTGCACCCGATTAGCAGAAAAGTTTGTCAGATGAAGATAATTATCGATACAATGTTGCCGCGGGAGTGGTTTGAGCGGTTAACAGGACACGAGTTGATAGAAGATACAGTACTCATGGGTAGTGACGTTTTGCGCGGAATAGAAGTGCTGACGACAAACTTTTACAAACCGGTGCGTAGTGAATTGCTGGACAAACTGCCGGACCTGAAGTTGGTGACGCAGTTTGGGGTGGGGTATGACAATATTGATGTGGCAGAATGTCATCGCCGCGGGATATTGGTAACGAACACCCCGCAACCTGTTATCGAGCCCACCGCAGAGTTGTGCATGGCACTTATAATGGGCATCGCACGGCGTGTGGCGGAATTGGATCACGGAATACGAACCGGTGCAGTGAAATTTGGTTTGCTGAAGAACTTAGGCCACTCGCTTTATGGCAAGACATTAGGTATCATCGGATTAGGCAATATCGGCCGTTCGGTAGCACGTCGCGCGATAGCGTGCGGAATGAAAGTGATATACAACAACCGTCATGAAGTGCCGGCAGAATTGCTGCAAGAGTTTCGAGAGCGTCCCGAGTTCGTTTCGAGAGACTACCTGCTTCAAAACGCGGATTATGTAAGCTTAAACTTACCCTATACGGCAGAGGTGCATCATCTGATAGGCGAACGGGAATTGCAGATGATGAAGCCGGAAGCCTTTCTCATCAATACAGCGCGCGGCGCACATGTCGATACGCAGGCGCTCATTCGCGCGCTACGCGAACACCGGATAGCCGGCGCAGCATTGGATGTATATGAGCATGAACCGATGATTGCGGAGGAACTGAAGACATTAAACAACGTGTTATTGGTTCCACATATAGGCACCGGCACTTGGGAAGGACGCAAAGCCATGTGCGATGCAATGGTGGACAACATTCTGGCATTCGCCGCAAGAGAATATGATAAAATGACAACAGTATGAATATAACAGACAGATTTTTGAAGTATGTGTCGTTTTGCACAACTTCAGACGAAAACACCAACATGACGCCCTCTACTCCCGGACAAATGGAGTTTGCGCAATACCTGCGCGATGAGTTGAAAGCCATCGGTCTGCAGGAGGTCGAATTGGACAACAACGGTTATATAATGGCTACCGTTCCGGCAAACACAGCCAATAAGCCGACAATCGGATTTATTGCCCACATGGACACTTCGCCTGACGCAAGTGGCAAACATATCCAACCGCGAATTGTGAAGAACTACGACGGCAAAGATATCGTTCTCAACGAGGCAGAAAACATCGTACTCGAAACAGCCAAATACCCCGAGATATTGCGCTACAAAGGGAATGATATCATCGTGACTAACGGCAAAACACTGCTTGGCGCAGACGACAAAGCGGGCATAGCTGAAATCGTAACCGCCTGTGAGTATCTGCTCACTCACCCCGAAATCAAACATGGCAAGATTCGCGTCGGATTTACTCCGGACGAAGAGATCGGACAAGGCGCTGACCACTTTGATGTGCAGAAGTTCGGTTGTGAATTCGCCTATACAATGGATGGCGGCGCGATTGGCGAATTAGAGTTCGAGAACTTTAATGCCGCAGCGTGCAAAATCACCGTTCACGGTGTGAACGTACACCCGGGATACGGCTATCACAAAATGCTTAACTCAATGCGTATCGCCTATCAGCTGGCAGTCATGTTGCCACGCTGGGAAACGCCCGAACATACGCAGGATTACGAGGGATTCTATCACCTCGTGGGTATGAGCGGAACAGTAGAAGAGACAACACTGAACTATATTATCCGAGACCATGACCGCTCCCGTTTTGAGAGCCGGAAGCGTGAGATGGAACACCTCGTTCGCAAGGTAAACCGCGAATATGGCGAAGGAACCGCAGAAATCGCGCTACGTGATCAATACTACAACATGCGCGAAAAGGTAGAGCCAGTGATGCATATTATCACGCTTGTGGAAGAAGCGATGAAAGAAGTCGGCGTAACCCCGAAAGTACAACCTATCCGCGGCGGTACAGACGGCGCAAGACTGTCGTTTGAAGGACTGCCCTGCCCGAATATCTTTGCCGGTGGTGAGAACTTCCACAGCCGTTTTGAATACCTGCCCATACAAAGTATGGAAGCAGCCATGAAAGTAATCCTTAAAATCATAGAAAAATGCTAAAAGAAACACCATTTACCGCCACCCATATCGCCCTTGGAGCAAAGATGGCGGAGTTTGCAGGCTTTAATATGCCTATTCAGTATCCGACCGGAATTCAAGAGGAACATCGAATTGTTCGCGAAGGCGTCGGCGTATTTGATGTCAGTCACATGGGCGAGTTCTGGGTAAAAGGCGCAAACGCCGTTGATTTTCTCCAGTATATCACCACCAATGACATCAACAAACTCGATGCCGGAAAAGCACAATACACCTGCTTCCCCAACGGAAAAGGCGGTATTGTGGATGACTTGATAGTATATAAGTATTCGACAACAAAATATCTGTTAGTTGTCAATGCCGGCAATATCGACAAAGACTGGGCTTGGGTAAATAAGATTCATGACGAATGTTTTGCACAGGCAGATGTGAACCTTGAAAACGCTTCGGATAAATACGGACAACTTGCCGTACAAGGACCGAAAGCAACTGAGATGTTGCAAAAACTGACCGATGCCGACCTGAGTGCAATTCCTTATTATTCATTCCGCGAATGGTCTTTTGCCGGAATTCAAGGAGTTCTGCTCAGCAATACCGGTTATACCGGTGCCGGTGGATTTGAGCTGTATTTCAAGAAAGAAGATGGTTTGCAGATTTGGAATGCACTGTTCGAAGTCGGCAAAGATTTCGGTCTTGCACCAATCGGATTAGGCGCTCGCGACAGTCTGCGGCTGGAGAAATGGTACTGCCTGTATGGTCATGACATCGACGACACAACCTCTCCGTTGGAAGCCGGTTTGGGTTGGATTGTCAAGTTTGATGCGAAAGACTTTATTGACAAAGAGTTCCTGCTCAAACAAAAAGCTGAAGGTTTGACACGCAAACTCGTACATTTTGAGTGCCTCGAGCGCGCAATACCGCGCAACGGCTATGAGATTTGCGATGAAGCCGGTAATACGATTGGCCATGTAACATCCGGAATCATGTTGCCAACCACCAAAGTTGGCATAGGCATGGGCTATGTACAAATTGCGTTCGCCAAAAAAGAAACAATCATCTATATCAAGATTCGCGAGAAGTTATTCCCCGCAAAGATTGTGTAAGAGATAGAATTTGTCATTTGTGTATATAAAAAAAAGTGTAATTTTGCAGCCTAAAATGAACATGAAAACACTTATTGATATGAAACGTACCTTTTTATTGGCATTAGCCGGTATAGTATTGGCCATGCCGAGTATGGGACAGGAATCCCCTTCTCAGAGTATTTTCAACAACGGCTCGTATGAGCAAGCGGGCGAAGTAAAAGCCGCTCCTGCGTTCAAGGATTTCAACGACTTGATGCGTCGTTTGCCGGCTATGCCAAAAGCTGAGCAACTGATGTCGGCAAAGGCAAAGTACATTGCCGACAGCACAATTTACACGCCCTATAAAATGGCGGTAGAGCAGTACCTGGTTAGTCTCCTTCCGGAACAAAGCAACATCGTTTCCCGCATGGATGCTGCGCGCCGCAAACAGGCTGAAAAGAACAAGGGCGCTATGCAGCAGTACCAGCAAAACGTCAATGCCGGATTGGCTCCGTCGCAAGAAGAACTGATGGCGCTGTATATGTCCGGCGAGATTAACCCGAACATGTCGGAGGAACAGATGATGGACGTGATGGCAGGTAAGTTCGCTGCCAAGTGGGGAATCAGCAAACAAGAGTATCTGAAAATCATCGGCATGGCTCAAAAGAACGAGAAACAAGCCGAAGCGTATATGAAGCAAAATCACCCCGACCTGTACAACCGTCTATATGCGGCAAACAAAGATGGCAAAGCGCAAAACGACGTCATTGATCCGCGTGATGACAAGTTTGTGGCTATCGGCGAACAGATTAAGGAAGAGCAAGAGAAGTTCGTTGCTGCTATGCAGGCATACAAGAACGAAAACGAGCGTATCCTGCGCTCGGCAAGGCCTATTCAAGAAGGTGAGCCGGATTTCAACACATCGAACGTCGCCGGAGAAAAATTGGTGGAGGTAGGCTACCAATTATATAAGGAGTGGCTCGCATCGAACGAGGCGAAACAGATTGACGCTATCGAAAAGGCGCTTTGGGAGCGTGTTGATAAGTGGGAAAGAACATTGGATGTTGGTACCTACGGCTGGGCTGATGTGCCTTATCCCGATTGGTTTACGGATGAGCGCAAGAAAGAGAATGCGCTGATAGACCAGTGGAACAAACGCGTCGTAGGTCGTTGGACAGCTGTCACCAATGCATATCAGGCTCAGCTGAAAGCTATCTTCGACAAGGTCGCTTCGCTGGATGCCGAAAACGAGCAAGTGAACAAGCAAGGCGAGCCGGAGAATGTAATCTACCTCGGCAACCGCCAACTGCTTTTGATGATGTACGGCGAGATTCTGAATATCCTTACACCGTATGAGGATGCTCTTCGCTTCCCCTGCATTGAGCATTTCGAAGAAACCGGCGAAACGCATCTCGGAAAGGGATAATCGACATCTTGTAATGACATTTTTCGGGAAAAGTGAACTTTTTTACAGAAAAATGCAAGAAAAATTTGCACGGTTCAAAAAAAAGCAGTACTTTTGCTGCCGATTTGCGTCTATAGTCTCTGGCGATTAAGGTAGTCGTTGACAATATCCGACGAAAAGTAGTGAATACTATAGCACGCGTAACAATATAAAGATCTATCAGAATGGATTTGATGAAGATTGCCGAAGAGGCATTTGCAGGCGAGAAGAAAGAGTTCCCTGCGTTCGCAGCTGGTGACCAAATCACCGTAGCTTATCGTATTAAAGAAGGTAACAAAGAGCGTATTCAGGAGTTCCGTGGCGATGTTATCGCAATTCACGGCAGCGAAGACAAGAAACGCTTCACCGTACGCAAAATGTCCGGAAATGTGGGCGTTGAACGTATTTTCCCGATGGACAGCCCGTTTATTGAGAAGATTACCGTAAACAAGTATGGTAAAGTACGCCGCTCTAAACTGTATTACCTGCGTGACCTCACTGGTAAAAAAGCTCGTATTCCGGAAAGACGAGTTAAGTAAGCAAACAAGAGGCGCAAGCCTCTTTTTTGTTTCACCCCTAAACGCTAAACCCTAAACGTTAAACCCTAAACGCTAAACGTTATCTACGACTTAGTATCCACATATAAACCGACAGGGGATCAGCCCGAAGCAATAAAAGCTTTGGTTGAAGGCGTTCGTGCAGGTGCTCCGGCTCAGACTTTGTTAGGCGTAACCGGTAGCGGCAAAACATTCACCATTGCAAACGTGATTGCACAACTGAACCGTCCGACCTTGATACTGTCTCACAACAAGACTTTGGCTGCACAGTTGTACTCGGAAATGAAAGCGTTCTTTCCTCATAATGCAGTCGAATACTTTGTGTCCTACTACGACTATTATCAACCGGAAGCCTACATTCCTTCCACCGATACATACATTGAAAAAGACCTGAGCATCAACGAAGAGATAGACCGTTTGCGACTTAGCGCGACGGCGGCATTGCTATCGGGTAGAAAAGATGTGATTGTGGTTTCTTCTGTAAGTTGCCTATATGGTATCGGGTCGCCGCAAGATTTCTCACAGAACTGTATCTCCATCGAACAAGGACAGAAGATTTCAATGGATGCATTTTTGCGTCAACTGGTAGCCGCACAATATCTCCGAAACGACATAGATTTGACCCGCGGGCGTTTTCGCGTAAAAGGCGACACCGTGGATATAGCAATCGCTTATGCCGATTATGTGTTGCGTGTCGAGTTCTTTGGCAACGAGATAGACCGGATATCCACCTATTCGTTACCTTTTGGCAATGACGAACAAACAGAATTCGCATACTTCAACATCTATCCTGCGACCATCTTCTGTACATCCAAAGAACGCATTGAACAGGCGATGGAGCAAATCAAGCTGGACCTTGCCAATCAAGTAGAGTATTTCCACAACATAGGCGAAGAACTATATGCAAACCGCATCGAAGAACGTGTGAAATATGACTTGGAGATGATTCAGGAATTAGGCTATTGCTCCGGTGTGGAGAACTACAGCCGTTACTTCGATGGTCGCGCAGCAGGCACTCCGCCTTATTGCCTATTAGATTATTTTCCGAAAGACATGTTGTTGGTGGTGGACGAAAGTCACGTAACGATGCCGCAAATCCACGGTATGTACGGTGGTGACAAGTCGCGCAAGGAAAACCTTGTAAACTACGGTTTCCGTCTTCCCGCTGCGAAAGACAACCGTCCGCTGACTTTTGACGAGTTCGAACAGAAAGTGGGGCAAACCATATTCCTTTCCGCGACTCCGGCAGATTATGAACTTGAAAAATCAGAGGGTATCGTAATCGACCAATTAATTCGTCCGACCGGATTGCTTGACCCGGAGATAGACGTTCGCCCGAGTTTGCACCAAGTAGATGACTTAATGGAAGAGATTCGCGTGCGTGTAAAGCGAGAGGAACGTGTATTGGTCACAACGCTGACCAAGCGAATGGCAGAGGAATTAGACGAATACCTGCGGCGTTATGGCGTGCGTTCGGCATATATCCACTCGGATATCGACACCATAGAACGGGTAAAAATCATGGAAGACCTGCGAAAAGGATTGTACGATGTCTTAGTCGGAGTAAACTTACTGCGTGAGGGATTGGACTTGCCGGAAGTGAGTTTAGTGGCTATATTTGACGCAGACAAGGAAGGTTTTCTTCGTGACAAACGCAGTTTGACGCAAACAGTAGGCCGTGCAGCCCGTCATGTAAACGGCAAAGCGATTCTGTATGCGGATAAGATTACTGCGTCGATGCAAGCGACAATAGATGAGACCAACCGCCGTCGCGAGAAACAGATTGCATACAACAAAGCCCACGGGATTACACCAACGGCTATCCGCAAAGACATCAACACGTCCGCCCTTGCATCGCTATACAAAGACGCAGAAGCAGAGAAGGCGAAAGTGGAAGCCGCCATCCGCGAAAGTTGGAAGACTGCACCCTGGCAAACTATGTCCCGCAAAGAACTTGAGCGCGCGATTGAAAAACAACGCCGCGCAATGCTCGCTGCCGCCAAAGATCTTGATTTTACAACCGCCGCCCGCCTTCGTGACGAACTGCTTCAAATGTCCGACCGATTACAAGTTCTCTGTGTTTAATTGCACTTTTTTAGTTGATAATTGATAATTGAGAATTGAGAGTTGGATTTTCATCAATCCATCATTTAGTGCCGCAGGCACGGCTCAATCCATCATTGAAAAAGCGGCAGCAATTGCCGCTTTTTTGACAAAAGAGGCACTTTTTTTTGTATATGTCAATTTTTTGTAGTACCTTTGCAGCGAATTTTGACTTTTTGAAAAGACAACAATATTGATGTTTTGACTTTTCGATTCGACAAAACAAGCCGCGAATTAACCTATATAAACTACAATTATGCAAAGACTAAATGCCATGTACCTGCATCTTTTGGATGAGGTAACTTTAGATTTCACAAGGTATTTATATTCCCAAATAAACTGGGATAATCGCCTTATTCTTCTAAAAGGTCCAAAGGGAGTTGGTAAGACCACGATGCTCATCCAACATATCAAACGCACGTTTGTTGATACCTCCAAAGCATTCTATGCATCCGTGGACAAGTCGTGGTTTGCTACTCACACGATTGTTGACCTGGCAGAATATTGTGTCACACATGGTGTAACGCATTTATTTCTGGATGAAGTGCATAAGTACCAAGGCTGGGACAAACAGATTAAGGAGATATATGATGCTTATCCCAAATTGCATATGGTAGTTACCGGTTCCTCAATGTTGCAACTCAGCGAAACGGAAGCCGACTTGTCACGCAGATGTAGAGTATATACGATGCAAGGATTAAGTTTCCGCGAGTTCTTACAGTTAGAGGATGTGGCAACTTTATCTCCCCTCTCCTTGGATGAAATACTTCAAAATCATCCTTCCATCGCTGCACATATAACGAATCAACTACCTGTTTTTAAGTATTTTGAGTCTTATCTTGAGCATGGCTACTATCCGTTCTATCAGGAAGAAGGAGATGGTTTTGCAAATCGCTTAGAGAATGTCGTTAATTCAATTATTCAGGTAGAAATGCCGGCAATAGCTAATGTTTCCTATGAATTAGTGTATAAAATCAAGATTCTGTTGGGTATCTTAGCAGAACTCAATCCTTATACGCTCAACGTGTCTGATCTTGCAAATAAGTTAGAGTCATCCAGAGATAGCATATATAAGATGCTTGATTTGATGCAAAAAGCGGGACTTATTAGACGCTTGTACCAGAAATCAACAGGAATGAAGGTTCTACAAAAACCTGAAAAGATATTGTTTGATAACACAAACCTAATGTATGCACTATCTCCCAATGTAGATATGGGCACTCTGCGGGAGACTTTTGTTTCCAATATGCTCTGTACACATAAATTAGCAATGCCTCAATCCGGAGATTTACAAGTGGACAATCACTACCTTTTTGAGGTTGGTGGCAAAAACAAAAACTTTTCCCAAATTGCTAATATGCTAGATAGTTATGTCGTTGCAGATGGGATAGATGTTGGAATAGGCAACAAGATTCCGCTTTGGCTATTCGGAATGATGTATTAATGTTTTCCCACATTATGTCATAAATCGCTTATTTGATAAGGCAACACTACACGCCGCAGGCACTAAACGTGCGAAGCACACTACACGAAAAAGCGGCATTTGCTGCCGCTTTTTCTTCGTACATCGTACATCTGTCCTTCGTCCTTCAGAGGGCTTTAGCCCTCGTAGCTTTCCCACTCGAGGTGGAAGAGGTAGCCGAAGAACGTGGTGTACTTGGTCTGTGCCTTGAAGGCAGCGTAGTCCATTTGACGCTTTGTCGGGTCGGTCATACGCTCGTGCGCGAGACCTGCCACAGTACGGAACTTTGTACGTTGTGCCTGTACATCCGCACGTTTCGCGGGGTCGATGCGCTCAATCGGCATCTTCCAATTATCCTTCGTTACGGTGAACTTTGCCTTACTTTTCTGACGATACGCGTAACCGACTTCATCAGACTTTTTTAATTTCCCCGAAAGCGAATCGATCGGGCGAATGTAACGAGCCTTAGCCATTGTTGTTTCCTCCCTGTTCAGCGTGATACAATTTGTGGAACACATAGCCGGTAAGAGTCTTGCAGCGTTTTTGTTTGTTAAACTCTTCCCGATAAGTGGCAGCCTTTGTCGGGTCAGCCAAAGCTGCTTTGACCAGTGCTGCAGTAGCAGCGAGTTTGTCTTGAGCTGTTTGTTGACCAGCAGTAGGCGGAGTGTTGGTAGAAGGGTGTTTCATACGAACACCGATTACCTGTTCATCTTTGGCACGGATTTTTGTGTACACCTTGTCCGTTTTTGAGTACTTACCTTTCACAGAGTCCAGGTGAGTCATCATATTAATTTTTGACATACGTTCCCGAAGATTTCTTTACGTCCGCTCCGGGGTCGGACATTAAGTTATTAATTATATTGTAGCCGCACCATTGCGGTTCGCTTGAATATAATCAATAACTATGCTATCCGTGCCAAAAGGAAAAAGAAAGGAAAGGCGTGTCATAGAAGGAAAAACAAAGGAAAACTCCGCCGTGGTTGGCAGAGCTTGTATGACATGTGGCAGGTATTATAAAAGTATCTAATCTTTGGAAGGAGAGAGGAAAGACAGAAACCGGTGGACGATATTGAGTTTTTTGTCCGGGACGGGCATTCCGGAGAGTGTTCGCCACTCGGGAAAACGGGATGTAGGAGAGAGGTTTAGGCTGCGTGCGCCTTTGCTGAGGTGGTTGGCGTCAAGTTTGGAGGCGGGTGTTTTACCAGAGCCTTTGCTGATACGGATGTCTATGTGCCAGAATGCAAGTTGTTCGATAAATCCTGAATGGTCGTTGGAATGTACGAGACGGATGAGGTTACGTTCGTAACATATACGTTCGATGAGGTACCAGTCACCGTAGGAACGGATGTAGGATTTGATGGCTCGAATGGCATCTGGGATGGAGAGCGGGGGATTGGTTGTTAGCTGTTGGATATTGGACCGCTGCGCTGTTGGAGGTTGGACCGCTGCGCTGTTGGAGGAAGGAGACTCGGTAGGTGTGGAGGGTTGGGATGCGTAGTAAGAACGTTGGAGGTTTAGGGATTCGGTGCTGTTTTGTGCTATGATGCGGAGGTAGTTTAGGACTTGTTGTTGGAAGGGTGATAGGTTCTCCTGTTGTGTAGTTGTAGAGTTTATGTCAGGTTCGGACGTAACGGTAGCGGGTTGGTTGATGTCCATCCCGTCAATCTGGCGCAATATGTCCAAGCCATTGAACTGCATACAAAATATAGCAAGCGCAATAACGCGGTAATCAATAATAATATTAGCACTTTCATCAATGCCATAATGCAATTGTGTTTCACCATGCGGTGACAGTATTCGCTCCTTGCGGAGCGCGAGGGTTTGTGAGTGATTATTTCCCTATGCAGGGATTGGTTAAATAATGGTCGTTTTTCCCTATGTAGGGACTAATTGATTGTTTTTGCTCCCCATGCGAGAAGCCATGTATTGTCTCCAATGCAGGAGACCATTTTTGATTGTTAATACGTCATTTTTAAATGACGCTGCAAAGGTACTGCTTTTTTTTGATATACACAAATATTTTTGCAAAGAAATCTCAAAAAAAATGATATGTGCAGATAAATCTGCAATTTTCAATGAAAAAGATATAAAATAAACCGGAGCACCGTTAGAAAAACTATGGTATTACAAGACTCGTTTGCCGCAGTGTGGGCATTTTTTGTCGTTTTCGGAAAGTGGGGAGTTGTTTTTCGGTCAAAAAATGCCGAAAAAGTGGTTTTTCACGTAAATGTGCCTTTAGAATAACAGTAAAATCAATTAAAATTTAACTTTTATTTGTTCATGTCGAAAAATTATTGTAACTTTGCAGGGCAAAAGGAAGCAAAGCTTATTTATAACGTACATATATCAACAAAATTTAACTTATAAATTTTTAAAATTATAAAAAAATCCCCTTAATTATGCTGTTGGTCTTTTTTGTTACCACAGCAAACTCACAAAGTTGGGGACAAAACTCTTCTTCAAAATGGTTATATACCAGTCCGGACACGACAAAGGTAGGCATTGGTACAACGACCGAGTGTAAACGAGATGGTTATCAAACTCCTACAAAAAGTAGAAGAATTAACCCTCTATAACATCCAACTCGAGGAAAGAATTAGCGAATTAGAAAACAATAAAAAATAAGGAGATACAACTATGAAAACTAAATTACTGCAATTAAGTATTGCCCTTGCGACTGCATTTATGTTTCTAGCCTGCGAAAAAACGCAAACGCCGGATAATAATCCGACCAACAACGATAGTATAAACACATCTGATAACCTCGAGGATCAATCGGGAGGTGGTCGTGAACCGGAAATGTGTTTGATGCTCGTCAAGTTTACTGATGATAAATATCGTGAACATATTATTGCCACAAAAATTACTTCTAAAACTGCTTGTATGCGTGGGGTTAGACCACCGGTTGTTGAAGAACTTATAGTTGGTTCTATTCCTTTTGCTGATAAACTTCCTAATGAATATTGGATTACCAATTGGCGTTGGAATGGAAACTTTATTTATCCGCCTTATGATGTTCTTTTGCCAGATAAATGGGTGGATATGACGCATTGGGCAGGACAAACATGGGATGTCCCTGAGAACAGTCCTTTATACGAGGAATATATTGCGAGTCGCAAGTATATCCGTAGACGAACAATTGATGACTTCCTTTCTATTGAGATAACTGATAAAACAGAGGAAGTGTGGTTATATGGACAACCTCCGTATCAGGAACAATATGTTTATGACAAAGATATCCCGGAGCAGACTAGAACTTCTTACTATGATATGATTCACATGGAAGATAGTTTGCATCTTATATATGTCCAAAAATTGATGGATATTGTCCAAAAAGGTGATTTTGAAAAACTACTTGAACTAGAGAAAACTCTTAAATAAACTATGAAAAAAATACACCTGATTTTGGGATTAATCTACATCCTATCTTTTCAATATATCCGAGCAGTCTCTGTCTCTGAAAACGAAGCGATAAACCACGCACTAACTTTTTTGTCATGTGACGACTCGCGTGCCACAATTGATGTTTTTTCAGTTTCCGGTAAGGCTGATATGTACAAGGTTATTACCAATAAAGGGTGGGTGTTGTTATCTACTGAAAAAGCTGTAAAACCAATTCTGGCTTATTCTCTTGTCGATCCTTTCCCAGATATTGAGGATATGCCGGATGGTATGAAGTGGCTATTTTCTTCCTACGAAGATGCTATATCTTATGCAAAACAACATCCTGAGAATTTAAATGTACATAACGAGTGGGAAAATGACGAAGATATTCATCATATTACGCGAAATCTTGTGCTCCTGTCTCGTTTAAAGGATGTAAAATGGGGACAATGTCGGAACAATGACTATTCTTGTCTGACAACTTATAATAAATTCTGTCCTACATTTCATAATTCATGCTCTTGTGGCAACACCTTAGCCGGTTGCGGTGCTGTAGCATTAGGGCAAGTGTTGTGGTACTATCAATGGCCACATTGGGGGTTAATCCCAGAACAGATGCTTAATGATAATGGACTTGTATCAAGTTCACAAATATATAAATTCTATAATTGGAACTTAATGCCAGACTCCATAAGTTCTACGACCCCTACTATGATGGTAGATGAAATAGCCGCGTTTTTAAGAGATTGCGGATATGCTGAACATATGGAGTATGGCCCAAATGTATCAAACACATACGTAGATAGCATAAGACATGCCTTAATTCATAATGTTGGCTATACTAATGTACTTAAAAAATCTCGTTCATCATATGGAGGAGATTGGGTGGTACTAATGAAACGAGAACTCCTAAACGGAAGACCAATTATTTATAGAGGAGGTAATCCTAACGGAGGGCATTTTTTTATTCTCCATGGATTTGCAGCTAATCATTTTGTTATTAATTGGGGATGGAATGGTAATTGGAACTCCACATTTTGTACTCTTGATTCACTCAATGTAGGTGGTACGCATTACAATGATGGGCATTATGCTTTAATAAACATAGCCCCCGTTTATCCTACATGTTCACCTATTACAATTCCATCCTCTGATGTGTGGAATAACAATTTCCTAGTCAAAAATGGTGGTGGAATAAATATAGGCAATAGGACTGTCACAAACACTATGCAGGGAGGCATTATTTCTGGAGACTATATTCGCCTAACTAGTGGCTTTCAAATAAATGAAGGCGCAAATGTTTTGATTACTATTCGAGATATGCATTGTAATAATTCGGATGAATTATCGGTTTCATCTGAATCTGAGATTATAAAATATGCTCCGCAAAAGCGAGACGAAGCAGACGACACTCCTCAAATGACAAAATTCATCCGTGATGGTCAACTATTCATCCTCCGCGACGGCATTCTTTACAATGCCCAATAACCAGAAATTCAAAGATGATAATTCTTATCACGAAAACCATGTACATATATCACCTAATCCGGCTTCATCTGAGCTTAAAATTACAATAAATCTGATGAAAGAAAGCCAATACGTTTCAATCTATATACGAGATATTTCTGGTCAATAGTTGCAAAAAATTATAGATAATGAAACTAAGCAGCAAGGCATAACGACATACTCCACAAATGTAAGTTCGCTATCTCCCGGCATATTTTTTATAGTAGTTGAAATAGATAACACACCATTTATTAGTAAATTACTAAAACAATAATTGATATGAAAAAGTCCATTTTCCCTTTAATTGCTATTATGGCGCTTGTAGCAGGATGCACTCCGGCCAAAAATACCCCTGAAAACAGTTCCAACAAAACGATTATTCAGAAGAATTTCTGCTACGAAATTTTGGCTCTGAATGAGTATGGCAAGGTTATCGGGGATTCCCAATTTGATTGCATGCAGTTTGTCGAAAATTGTGGCAATGATTTTCAATCTGCGTATAAACATCTGGAGCCGGAAATTGAACAATGGATGGAAAGACTGCGCAAAGACGAAGAAAATAGTGACTTGTGGAATGCAAGCCTACTGGAAGTAAGACAAACAAATTGTACAGTACGAAATACACCTAATAGCGATTTGCAATTCACCTCAATTGACTTTTTTATGTATAACAAAAAGCCCTACGATGCATATATCATAAAAATGTTTTACAAGGTAATTGATTCGGAAGGAAACGTGTATGTACGTCTATTCGGTGACGATTAATCAGACAATAATCAGACATAGCATATTCATCCTCCGCGACGGCATTCTTTACAATGCCCAAGGCATACGAGTTGAATAGTAAGTAACGAATTCTATATGATACAAAAATAGCCGCTTCAACAAGCGGCTATTTTTGTGCCCATTACTTCCGATTTCGGCGTATCGGTAAGTTTTTGTATTTTTGCAATTTTTTTATGAAATAGCGATTATATTGTCATTTTGAGAGGGATGAGAAGATGAAACCGTAGAGCGTGGTAGGCGGTTTGGGGAGTTTGGGTTGCGGGATATAGGGCACAGGGGCAGGTGCATTTTGCTGCGCGAGGTACTGCTCGAGTTGCTTGCGGTAGGCTCGCGTAGCGATGAGCTGCTCAAAACGTGCGCGCCATGAGGCGAGTTGCTCAGGGTCTGCGTAGATATTTTTGACTTGGTTGGCGACATCCGCGAAGGACTCGCGTGCCGCGATTTGTTTGTCCGACCAGTTGTCGTCATGCGGGTGTTTGATAGCATAAGCGTGTTTGACGCCGTTACGTGTACGGAAGACGACTTTGTCTGTTTTCGCGAGTTTGCCGTGCATGTCGGCAATGGGGTTGGTGTAATTGACTGAAGCCATGATTTGTGTTGTTTTAAGTATATGTTTTGGTATGCTTGAGGTGTCCAAAAAACGGGGTACACTACAACTGTTAGTATGCTGTCGGGGTGCTTTATCTTACGGTTATCCTACGGTTATCCTACGGTTATCCTACGGTTAGAGTAGTAGAAAAAACGTGCTAAAGCATTAAAGTGCTAAAGCGTTAACGTGTTAAAGCGTTAAAGTGTTAAAGTGTTAAGGAGAATTGAGAGTTTGGTGTAAGGTGTAAAGTGTAAGGTGTAAGGTGAAGTTTTGACCGTTGCGAAGCACACTCAACGTCCGAAGGACACTATATGCCGCAGGCACTAAACGTGCGAAGCAACACTAAACGTCCGAAGGACAATAAACGCCGCAGGCACTACACGTTGCGCAGCAACACTAAACGTCCGAAGGACAATAAACGCCGCAGGCACTAAACGTGCGAAGCACACTAAACAAAAAAAGTGCGCTTTTTCCATAATCAATAATCAATAATTCCATAATCATTCAAAAAAATTTGCACATATCAAATTTTTTCCGTACCTTTGCAGGCAAAATTATGACCGACATGAAAAACATTATCCGTTATCTGAGTATTTCGCTCCTCATTACAAGTTTCGCTGCGCCGTGTTTGGCACAACTGAAAGTGTCATCTGTTGAACAGATTTGCGAGTCCGGCACGCAGCCCCAGCTGTCGCCCGCAGGCGATTATGTATTGGTTCACGACGCCGGCGTTGCCGGTTTGACGCGTATCGATGTCGCAACAGGCGAAAAAGCCGTTGTAGTGCCCGATGCGAACATCGACGGCGAAGTGGTTTTCTCCGACGGAGGAACGATGATTGCCTACCGCACAACGAGTTACGACAATCACATCCGGTACAACACCATCAAGGCGGCGAACCTGAAAACGGGCGAAGTCAAAGACCTTGACAAGCCGGCTCGAGAGAAGTATGCGTTTCGCTTTGCCGGCGGGAAGATGAAAATCGGCAAACGCACTACCGTTCGCTCACAACGGCTGCTGACCGATATACGTAAGATTGAGCATGAATATGTGCTCGCCGTCGAAGAAGATGACTTGGTGCTGTACGACGGAACGAAGCGCAAAGTGCTGAATCCGAACGGAAAAAACATCTACATCTGGCAACATATTTCGCCCGACGAGAAACATATCGTCTATGTAGCTGTCAACGACGGCTGTCATACCTTCGTTTGCGATATCAACGGACAAAACGTAGTGGATCTCGGCCATTATATCGGTGCGCCGACATGGTTCGGAAACGATTGGATTATCGGACAACAGGACGAAGATGACGGACATCAGATGACGGCATCACGACTGGTCGCCATCCGTCCCGACGGAAAGGATTTCCAAATCTTACCAACCCCGCAACAGAAACTGCCGATTAACCCGAATGCTTCCGCGGACGGAAAGGTGGTCTTCGAAAATAATAATCAAATCTTCTTAATGCAACTCCAATGAAGAGACTTCTACTCATCTTGTCAGCAATCGTGTTCTGCGGAGTTGTATGCTTCGCCGGACCAAAGATCTACATCAATCCCGGACACGGCGGATATAACTCCAACGACCGGAATATCGTCACCATCAACCATGCTTCGGGCGACCATAACGGTTTCTGGGAATCGCAAGCGAACCTGACCAAAGGTCTCTTCCTGCGGGATATGCTGCAGACAGCCGGTGCGACGGTGTATATGTCGCGTACCGACAACCGTTCGGGCTACCGCGACGATAACTCCATTTCTACCTCTATCGGCGACCGGCCGCTATCGACGATTGCCAAAGAAGCCTCCAACAAGGCCGATTTTTTCCTTTCCATTCACTCGAATGCCAGCGGCAACACCACCACATCCGCAACGAACTACCTGCTGCTCATGCTAACCGGCACCAGTGGTTCAGGCGATTGGGGCTCATCATTCAAATACACCGAAGCCAAAACAGCCGCTACGAAAGCCTGGTCACGCCTATCTGCCAATAGTGTGACCTGCTGGACAAGCACCACACAGCGCATCATGAGTTATACGACCTACACGGTCATCTCTCCGTCCTATCTCACCATCCCCGGCTACCTCAGCGAAGGCGAGTTTCACGACTATAAACCGGAAGCGCATCGCTTGCTGAACGAAGACTACTGCAAACTCGAGGCATATCGCTTCCTGCAAGCCTTCTGCGACTACTATTCCTCTTCGCTGACCAAGCCGACAACAGGCGTTATCTGCGGTGATGTGCGCGACGCCAGCGCAAAGATGGATTCCTATACGCTATACCAGAAAGCGACCGGAGATAAAGACAACTACAAACCGCTCAACGGCGCGAAAGTCAAACTCAAAGACGGCAGCGGAAATGTCATCGCCACCTATACTTGCGACGACGAGTGGAACGGATTTTACGCATTTTGGGACGTTGCCCCCGGAACGTATCAGGTACAATGTGCTGCCGACGGACATGCCTCGCAAACCAAGTCCGTGAAAGTCAAGGCTGCAACGATTTCGTATAACAACGTCAAACTCGGCAGCGGTTCCGGTGACGGTATGGAGGATGAGACGCAAGAACAAGCCACCTTCACCGGCGTTTATGTCACCTTTGGCGGCAAGAGCCTGTATATCGTGCCCGAAGGAACGGCGAACGTACAAGTCAAAGTATATGATGCCGAAAACGGATTAGAGGGTGCAACGGTGCTGAAAACACTTACTCCGGCAACCGCCGTAGCCGTCACACCCGTAGCGTATTCGACTACGGCAACAGTCAACGACAACACCCTCACCGTCAAACTGTACAAACAAGAAACACAAGTCGCCAGTTGGCAACTCTCGCCCGAAGATGTCGGCGGCATGACACCGCCGGTCATCACGCCTGTTAAGGGCGCAAACATCTATGCGTCCGAACTGACCATGACCGAAGCCGATGGCACCTACACCTTCTCCTATCGTCTGAACACCGACGCGACAGACGTCAAACTCCAGCTTCTCTACGAAGGCGTTGTCATTCAGGAAAAGTCCTTCGGCGCACAATCAGCCGGCATCCAATCCGGCTCCATCACCACCGACGAAATCAACTTCCCCGCACGCAACAACGACGACCATCTCACGTGGGCCATCAAAGCGACCGGCGAGTCGGTGAACGTGCTCACCAAACTCTCCGACGATGCCACGAAGTTCCAGATCTTCCGGCCTATGGGCGTCGCGGTCGATATGAATCCCGAAAGCGAATACTTCGGCCGCGTATATGTGACAAACGTCAAGAACGGCACCTGTTCGGCAGGACGCATTACCGCAAATGGTATCTTCGCCTTTGATGCCGGCCTCAACGCGCTGAACACCTCCGCATACACCGGCGGCGTTTCATGGAACAACGCATCCAACGGCAACAGTCCGTTCCGCTTGGCAGTTGCCGAAGATGGTCGCGTGTTTATCTGCGACTGGTCTGACAAACATTCAGGTATGTGGATTGCACCCGCCGGAGGCATCACCGGCAACTTCACCGAACTGTTCGCCGGTCTCACACGTGCCTCGTCAGGACTTTGCACCAACAGCAGCAATGTCGCTGTGCACGGTTCTATCTCCGGTTGTTGGGTAAGCGGCAGCGGCGCGCAAACGAAACTCTACACCATGGACGAAGATTATACTGTCAACAGCAAGACATATAATCTCCTGCGCTACGATATTGGTAACGCGACTTCGTGGAGCGCAGCGCCTTCGGCTGTTGAGTTCGAAAATAACGGCATGATTGTCAACAACGTGCTCAATGTCGTTTCCGACCTGCATCAGGGCTTCTGGATCATCCAGCACCGCTTTGCGGAAACATCCGAGAATCCCTCGCTCATTCATGTGCTCAACGGTACCACCGACTATAACTCCGGCGGTGAACAGCTGCTCGAGAACAGTAAGAACAGCGGCTTGGCTGTCAACTATGATGGTACGCGGATTGCAACGACTTCCCAAAGCCAAATCAACGTCTGGAACGTCACATACGATGCCGAAGGCCATGTCACCGACATCAGTACCGCCGCCGAGATTACGAGCAACGACATCTCCGGATTAGGCGAATATTCGAACGATGTCGCGTTTGATCCCGCTGGTAACGTCTATTATGTCAGTAACTCCTCCGAACGGCTTGTCGTGATCGGTTTGCCGAAGGAAGACAATAGCTTCGTCACACCCGCGCGTTCCGTTTATACGATTGCCATGCCCGACGAACCGACACCTGTTTCCGTCACTGTCACCGAATGGCAGAATAACGGTCTTACCGTGGACTTCGGCGCAGCACCAACTGCAACCGCCGTCATCGCCAAACTTGGCTCCGTTGCGACAGAAGAGCTGACACTCGAAACACTTTACGCGCATACCGCCACCGACCAAAAAGCCACAACCAACGACAAACATATCACTTTGCCTTCGACCATCAACCTTTACAACAACTACGGCGGCAAACTCACGCTCGTTTGGATGAACGGCACCGAAACGATCGGTCAGACTGTTCTTGACATCCCGCTGATCATCCAAAGCTCGAACACCTTCAGCGGAGCCTATTGGCCGGCAACACTCGATGTGATTGTGCCCTCCGGCGTCACGCTCACACTCACTCCTTCCGACAAGACCATCCGCTCGCTGCAGATCTATCCGGGCGGAAAAGTCATCCTCAAAAGCGGTTCGCTCACCGTCACCGACCTTATCCTCCGCTACGGCTGGACAACGGCGCATACGGCTTTAGATGTTCCGCAGTTAACTGTCAACAGCGGTGCTACGCTCAATCACACCAACGCCTATCTGGATTGCGTCATCGACTACGCACGCTATTATCCTTTGGCCGTGCCGTACGAAGTCACATTCAGCGCTATCTCCTACCGCGACTATCCTGCCGTTCCGACGGCTGGAAACGTCATCCTGCGGCAATACGACGGCGCACAGCGGGCTACCGGAGTCTTAGGTTCGAACTGGAAAACCGTCACACCCGCAGCGCTCACGCCGACCAACGGCTATATCCTTGCCGCCAAACGTCCTGACGAAGTGATGTATAGCGTGGTGCGCATGCCGCTCGATATGACGAAAACGAAAACAACGGCTTCCGTCACGGCTTACGGTGTCGGTTCAGCCAGCTGGCTGCATACCGGTTGGAACTTCATCGCCAATCCGTATCTCGTCACCTATACCGGTGCAGATCCGGATGCGTTTGGCGTCAGATATGCGACTATCCCGAACAGCGATTTCACCGACTATTACCAGACACCGATTGATGAGGCACAACTCCAACCGTTCTCGCCGTTCTTCATACAAGTCGGCGCGGACGCAAACATCAACTTCACTCAACCCGTCGCAAAAAACTATCGAATGTCAATTGTCAATTCTCAACTATCAACTACCTCTGATCTCCGCGTGCGTCTAACGACTAACGACCATCGACTAACGACTACATTCGACCAAACATATATTCTCTGCGGTCCGAACTACACCGATGATCCCGACTACAATGCCGACCTGCCCAAAGAGTTCGGACTGGCGCCAAAGATTTGGTCACAACTCTCCGACGACCTCGCGGCACTCGCTTTGCCCGATACTCGCAACGAATACACCATTCCGCTCGGACTCTTTACCACCGCCGGAACATATACGTTCTCGCTGAATGCCAACACGCGGCTTGGTAACATCACGCGCGTCGAACTCCTTGACAACGGACAAAACGTCGTCGACCTCGTCAACAGCGACTACACGACCTCGCTGCCTGCCGGAAAGATTCTCGGACGCTTTGCCCTGCGTATCATCCAATCGCCAACTGCCATCGACCAAGATCCTGCCGACAACGAATCTCAATTATCAATTATCAATTATCAATTACCTGCCACCAAGCGCATCCTCAACCAGCAAGTCGTTATCGACTCCGACGGCCGAACCTACGACCTGCGCGGCGTGATAGTCGAGTAACACTCATCCCCCGCCCTTTATTGGGTGATTATTAGGTGATTATTAGGTGATTATTGGGTGATTAGTGCGTGATTAACCCGAGACAAACCCGAGACAAACCCGAGACAAAGCCAAGACAAGGACAAGACAAGGATAAGACGAGTAACAATAAGGTATTTTACCCCATATCCCGCAAAAAATGCAAATAAATTTGCATATATAAAAACTTTTTTGTAATTTTGCGGCGCAAAATTGTAAATGATAGGCAGACATAAGATGACTAAAGAAGAAAAAGTGGTGTATTGGCTGGATATTGCGGACTATGATTTAGACACCGCAGAGGCTATGTTTAACACACAACGTTGGCTATATGTGGCGTTTATGTGCCATCAGGTTATAGAAAAAACGATTAAAGCTTTTTGGTCTGATGTTAGCGATGAGACTCCGCCTTACACGCACAATCACATGCGTTTAGCCGAAGGCTGCGGGTTATATGAGCAGATGACTGAAGAGCAAAAGACGTTTTTGGAATATATCACCAATTATAACATCGAGGCACGGTATCCTGAAAACAAAGCTGAATTAGCACGTACCTTAACGCCGGAGGTGTGCCGACAAATGATAGACAATACTAAACAAATACAACTATGGATCAAAGGCAAGCTCTCAAATATGAAGAAGCATTAGATCTTGTACGTCAATACAAGCAAGCCATCTTGCATCGCTTTCAGCAAGAACCGAAAGTGATGATGTATGGCTCGTATAGCAAGGGCAACGCGACATCTGATAGCGATATTGATGTGGCTGTTATCGTCCCGACTTATGGAGACCGCAAAATGGAGTTGTCTCAAGGCCTATGGCATGACACTCGTAATGTGAGTTTCCTTATTGAGCCTGTCTTAATGGCGGAAGACTGTCCGTCTCCGCTCTATGATGATGTAATGCGTACTGGCATAGCCATATAACCGCTCCCCGCAGGTGCTTGCGAGCACTCTGAGGAAACGGGCGTCACTTACTGACGGAATACAGAAGGACATAAGAATTATAGCGTAATAAGCCAAACTTGATTTTCTGAAAACTCGACACTTTCAAGAAAAATCATTGTGATTCAAGTACGGTTTATGCACGCTCGCGTTAACAGCGTGAGTTTTTGTGCGTAAGTTTGAATCACAAAGGTAGTCGAGAACCTCAGAAAATCAAATGAAGCGAACGAAAGTTCACGCTTTTTGTGTGCCAATAAGTAGAAACTAAAATCAATACGATATGAAAAAGAGAATCTTTATTGTTTTAACGGCTTTATGCTGCATGATGTCTTGTACAGATAGTATCTGGGATGCCATTCATGGTTTGGAAGACAAGTATAAAGACTTAGATGGTCGTGTGGCGAAGTTGGAAGAACTCTGCAAGGAGATGAATACCAATATTTCGTCTCTTCAGACGCTTGTCAGCGTGATGCTCAACAACGATTATATTGTCAGCGTTACGCCGATAAAAAAAGAAGATAAAGAAGTTGGCTATGTCATCACGTTTGCTATCCATGACCCGATAACCATCTATTACGGTAAAGATGGTCAAGACGGCCAAAACGGCAAGGATGGCGAAAATGGTAAAGACGGTCAAGATGGTAAGGATGGAAAAGATGGTGCTGCAGGTCAAGATGGCAATACTCCGATTATCGGTGTGGCATTAGATACTTCTGACAATGCCTATTATTGGACATTAAATGGTGATTGGCTACTTGACGCACAGGGAAATCGTATCCCACTTACCAGCCGAGACGGAAAAGATGGAACAGATGGTAAAGATGGTATCACACCTCAGTTGAAGATAGAGGAAGATTATTGGTACATTTCCATCGATAATGGTCAAACATGGACAAAACTCGGAAAAGCCGTTGGTGAAGATGGTAAAGATGGCGAAAAAGGCGATAAGGGTGAAAAAGGAGATTATTTCTTTGACGAGATAATTACTGATAGCCAATATGTTTATTTTGTATTACGTAATGGAACTGTCTTAAAGGTACTACGAGCTCCTAAAGAGGAAAAAGTGCAAATAGTTGATGGTGCAATAATGGCTCCATTTTCGGTATCCGAGACTAAAATGGTCTATTTCTCCATGGGGAATCTACAGTATAGTAAAAATGGGACGCATCTATGTCTTGATGGAACAACAAAATCGGGAACTTGGAAATTTGCCGAAAGTCAAGCTGAAATATCAAACGATAGTCTTAACATGACCTTCAAATGGGGGTCTTCAGGATATTCTGAGACCTCGGAAACACTGAAAGCAGACATTACTTCTACAAATTATGATTGGGGGACGTATAATGCAATAAGTAATGGAGGAAACATTCCCGGTAAATGGAGAGTTCTTACGAGAACAGAAATGAATTATTTATTGACCCAAAGAACAAATGCTAATAAGTTATATAAACGAGTTACTGTCAATGACCAATCGGGCTTATTAATACTCCCTGATGATTGGGTAGACAATATAGGAGAAATCCCGACAGAATTTTATACTGGTTATCAATTGTATTGTAATAGCTTTGATAAAATAGAAGCATTAGGAGCTATATTTATATCTTCTATATGGTTGGGAACGTGTAGTACAAGTTATCCCGAAGCAGTCGTTTTTGAAGTTACTTCTAATTCTTATGGATATCAGTTTAAATATTATCCACAAGCCAACTCGTTTCGTATTCGTTTAGTAACAGATATTAAATAAGTACGATTTTTATGGAAGCAATAGTAGTTGTCAAATCGTTAGTTTTAGATATTTGTTCTAAAATATGTAATCCAATTTCTAAAAGGCTAGATAAATTGTTTACAAATAGGAAAGGAATTCTTAATATAGTTCGCACAGCACTTGAGTCTATCGAAACAATATCAAACTTATCGAAAGGACTAGAATGCCAAAAGAAAAGTAACATCTTAAATAAATACTACAAACAACTGGATGAAGGGATTGGAACAATTATAAAAGAGAGCTGGTCTGGATTACCTATTTTTCCGAAGAAGCGGAAGTATTTAAAAGATATTTCCGATAGAATCCACGTAATAAGGGACGGAATCCTCTGCGATATGGTGGTAAAAGGATCAGAAGACGAAGATATCAATCAGCAAACGTATTATAGGGAAAATCCAGAAGCTGAAGTTAAGTATAATCGCCAATACATGCAAAAAATAGTAACGCAAATAGAAGCATATAAGCCTCACTTACATGAGATACTGAAAGTTTTACATGCTAAATATTTGATAAAATAATATTCAAGAAGGCGTAATGCCCTAACAAGAAAATACATGAGAAGATGTAAAATAATAGTGTTTGTGGTCTGTCTGACGGCTTTGCCGCTTTCGGCGCAGCGGGTGACGAACATCCGTGCTCAGCAGGAAGGACGCGAGATAGCTGTCTATTATGACTTGTCTGCGCGAGCGAATGTGACGCTGAAAGTGACTGTAGATGGCAAAGACATCAAACCGCAGTTGGTTTCCGGCGACCTCGGCAAAAACACCGAAGCCGGCGAGCAGAAACGTATTGCGTGGCAAGTACTTGATGAAAAAGACGGAAAGTTCAACGCGCAAAACGTTGTCTTTTCGGTTCGTGCAAATGCTCCGTGGAGGACATTTATCTTGGCAGAAGGTGCGATTGCTCCGAAGCCGTTCCAATACTCTGTAGGTCTGATGGCTGGAGTTGTTTCGCGAGCCGGTGTGTATGTCAAAGCTCGTTCGAGTTTCCAATTCGCTAACCCGCAAGGATTTATCCGTCCGGAAGGAACAGGCTATTATATCTCGCAGCCGGAAGCTCATCTTTCTGCGGCAGAAATGCCTTATTACCTCTCCGGTAAGTCGAGACAGATGCAATGGGTAGTTGATGCCGGTGTGATAGTACGTCTTGCTGACTTTAGCAAAACGATGTGGTATATCTATGCCGGAGGCGGATATGGTGTCCGGCAGCAACTATGGCAAACATACGACAGAAAATGGCTGAACTACGCGCCGACGACATACAAGAACTTCAGCTTGGATCTTGGCTGTATGATGGAATATAAGCACCTGGCAGTCTCATTCGGAGCAAACACAATCGGCTTCAAATACGGAGAGATGCAAATCGGAATCGGTTACATATTCAATTGACAGTTATGAAAAAGCACCTTATATATTTATTAATACCTCTATTGGTTGCCTGTGAGAATGATGCCAAGTGGCAACATCAAGACGCGGATTTTCATGAGGAAGTAGCGACGACGCTTCATAACGCATATTTCACCGTTTCTTGGGACGAAGCGAGTGCCTGTTTCGTGCGTGAGGTGATATTGGAATATGCCTTGTCAGCGGATTTTGATTCGTCGGAATATCGTCACATGAGTTTGCAAGACGGTCAATGGTATGCTGAAATGCTGAATATGGAGCCCGAAGTAACCCGTTACTATCGTTATTGGGTCGCACCAGAGTATTTGCAACCTAAACCGGTGGCGCGTAGTTTTGTGACCACGAATACGTTGCTGCCTACTATTACAACAAATACGGCAACTGAAATCTCTGCCATAACAGCTATCCTGCACGGCAAGACATCCATTTTCGATAACTATGAAATTACAGAGCGCGGATTCTATTATAGCCTTCTCAAAGATGATGACTTTGAACGTAAGCAAGTTAAGTGCGGTAGCGGAGAAGGATATTTCAAGACGGAAATCTCAGCACTCCGTGCTAATGCAACATACTATTACTACGCATATGCCGTTAATAAAAACGGCATCGCTTACGGTGATACACTTCAGTTCAACACCCTTAATCCTTACGAATGATGAAACATGTTTTGCTTACTATAGTCGCGTTTTTGCCGCTAATGCTATTAGCACAGCCTCGCGCAAAGACACAGCCAATATCCTTTAATATGGACGCATCGGCTATGCCGTCGAACATCAATTATATCCCAGGCTCTTTGCAGTTTGACGATGTAGATGGCGACCAAACGATTGGTGCGAATGAACAATGTGCTATCCGCTTCCAAGTGACGAATACCGCAGATGGAGACGGTCATGGCTGCGAAGCGCGTATCAAATGTACTGGCACAGCAGACGGCATCACTTGTCTACCAGTCAAGATGCCAAGAGTTCAAAAAGGCGATACAATCACGATTACCTTTCCGATCACCACTAACCATTACACCAAAGACGGCAAGGCGCATTTTATCATGGAAATCTACGAACCGAACGGACTCGGAACAGGCAAATTGACGATGGATATTTCAACGCATCAATTTGTTGCTCCGCGTGTTGAATTAGGCGATTATGTTGTTCAAAGCGACAAACCGGAATTACGACGCAAAGAAATCTTCACTTTGCAAGTTCCTTTGCAGAATCTGGCACAAGGTCTTGCCGAGAATGTGAACGTCACCATCAAATGCCCATCCGGTGTAACGTTGCTCAGCAATAACACCACTCATGATATCCCGCGTTTGAAAGCCGGAGAAGGAGAGATTCTCAGTTACGAGATGATTGCTACCGTCAATGCGCCGGATCTATTGGATTTTGATATCGAAGTGGATGAGAAATACGGCAAATACGCCAAAGGCAAACATATCCAGCTGCATTTGGGTGAAAAGACCGCGATTGCTTCTACCGTACAATCCATCCGTGGCGGCGACGTTGAGATACATCGAATATCGCTTCTCTCCGACGTAGATCAAAACATCCCGCAGACGGAGTCTAAGAATCCAAACACCTTCGTTGTCATTATCGCCAATCAAAACTATCAGAACGGAACTGCATCTGTTCCCTTTGCGCTGAATGACGGACAGATTTTCCGCAAATATTGCGAGCAGACACTGGGTGTGTCGCCGAAACATATCCGCGAATACATGAACGCAACGGGAAACCAAATCAAACATAGCGTTAACCTGTTGCGGGAGAAAGTCGAAGAGTATGATAATCCGAATATCATCTTCTATTATGCCGGTCACGGTATTCCCGACGAGAAAACTAAAACGGCCTATTTGCTGCCTGTTGACGGAATTCTCAGCGACCTGTCCACGTGTTATAAACTCGATGATTTCTATACTGCGTTAGGCGATTTGCCGGCAGATCATATCACGGTCTTTATGGACGCCTGTTTCTCCGGCAGCAAACGCGAGCAAGGTATGTTAGCGGATGCGCGCGGCGTGGCACTCAAAGCTCATCCCGGACAACCGAAAGGCAATATGGTTGTCTTCTCTGCGGCACAGGGTGACGAAACGGCTTGGCCATATACCGCCAAACAACACGGCATGTTTACCTACTATCTTCTCAAGAAACTGCAAGATACCAAGGGCGATGTCACCTTGCAAGAACTCGGGGACTACATCATCAAAGAAGTCCGCCGGCAGTCTATCGAAGAGAACGACAAGAAACAAACACCTGCCGTCACTCCCGCCATCAGCGTCGCAGATTCTTGGCAGAGTTGGAAACTAAAATAATCCTCTGCTCTATACGACCGATGCACGTAGAATGACAAAAATGCAGCTATGGGGGCATAGGGGCATATCCATGAAGTAAAAAAACAATGACAAGGGAAAGTGGTTTCGCCTTTGAAAGTCTTCTATAAGTCCCGTGGATGTCCCGTAATGCTACGAGAAGAAGGTGCGAAAATGACAAAAGTGCGAGAAAATAGCACTTTTTTTTGCATATATGAAAAAAATGTAGTAGTTTTGCACGCAAAAATGTGAATCCCGCTCCCCGCAGGTGCTTGCGAGCACTCCGAGGAAACGGGCGTCACGTACTGACGGGAAACAGAAGGACAGTTTGAAAATGATTTTGTTATGGCACAACATGAATTGATAAAACTATTTGAGACGAATCAGGTTCGTATATTCTTTGATGATGAATTGGAACAATGGTTCTTCTGCATCAATGATGTCATAGCTATTCTTACCGGTTCAAAGGATCCTGTAGATTATTTCAAAAAACTCCGAAAGCGCGATTCCGAACTAGATGCTTTCGTGAGGGGGACAAATTGTCCCCCCCACCAATTTGTCTCTTCTGACGGGAAACGGCACAATCCAAAATGCGCTTCGCTACCGGATATGTTGCGTATTATTCAATCAATACCTTCCAAACAAGCAGAACCGTTAAAACGGTGGTTGGCTCAAGTTGGCGCCAGTCGATTGGCACAAATGCAAGATCCGGAATTAAGTATTGATCAGGCAGTAGCAGACTATAGACGATTGGGCTATTCTGAGAATTGGATAAACCAGCGTATCAAAACCATTGAAATCCGCAAAGGCTTGACGGATGAATGGAAACGCGGAGGTATATCGGAAGAGATAGATATCGCCAAACTGACAGATATGATGAGTAAGGGCTGGAGTGGTATGACAACTCGCGAATACAAGCATCATAAAGGTTTGACAAGCCAGAACCTTCGGGATAACATGACCAATATGGAACTGCTTTTGAATGCTTTGGCGGAGCAGACTGCTACGGATCTAAGCAAGGAACGTGACCCGAAAGGATTTGATGAAAATGCGCATGTGGCTAAAGATGGCGCAGAAGTTGCGCGTAATGCGCGACGTGATATTGAACGGCGTTTGGGACATACTGTGATTAGTAGCCACCGTGCGATTGATTATATCCAACCTAAAGAGGAATTACCGTTCCCGAAAGAGAACGATGATGATAAATAACAGCTCCCCGCAGGTGCTTGCGAGCACTCCGAGGAATCGGGCGTCACTTACTGACGGGAAACAGAAGAACCGATGGAGAAGCGTCTCCGAACATAATAATTATAGCATTTGCTTTATTAAGGATATTATCAATCTTGGACAATTGTAATGACTTTCCGAAATATTGCGAATGTTCACACAATGAGTGTGGACTTTCTGCAAATATTGGAAGTCATGGGAGTCGAAGCCTGATAACACCAATATAAAACATGAGAGTTCACTTTTGTATGTCAAACCATCAAATAAATAATATTATGAAACGCTTTGTACTGTTTTCTTTTTGTGTATTGTTTACCGGCTTTGCATTCGCAGGAGCTGTCCCCTCGCAATGTGAAGACGTGATGCTACAGGGATTCTACTGGAACTCATATCACGTAGATACTGCTGATTATCCGACTACCATTTATGGCGACACCCGCTGGGAAACGCTTTACAAACAATCCAGTGAAATTGGAGCTTACTTCGACCTTGTTTGGCTTCCGCCTTCAGCGTATGCTGGTGGCATGGGATATCAACCAAAGCAGTATTCCAACCAGAACTCCGAATGGGGAACACGCACCGAACTCGAAGCGCTGATAGCAGCTTTCCATAATCAGGGAACAAAAGTCGTGGCCGATATGGTGATAAATCATATCTCACCGGACACTAGTTGGTGCGACTTGATGCGTGAGGACTTCGGCGAGTATGGTGTGTTTGAACCAAACACCTCGTGGATTTGCAACACAGACGAAATGAACGACAATAATTCGGGTATCAAGCAAGCGGCGGGTAGCTGCTGGGGGCAAGCTTCTGGTGCAGCCGATGACGGATATGGACCCGAAGCCAACTACGCCGCCGCGCGCGACTGGGCACACAACCAAGAGAATGTGCGCCAGATGTTTCGCGCATACGCCAAATGGTTGATTAACGTAATGCACTACGACGGTTTCCGTTACGACTATAGTGCAGGATACAATGCTTCACATATCAATGACTATAACAACGCAGGGAATCCTTATTTATCGTTCATGGAGATGTGGTCCGGCAATGATGCTATTATCCGTAATTTGCAAGACGCTAGTATGAATTCTATGGCATTAGACTTCCAAACCAAATATTCTGCGTTCGACGGCATTGCTGGTTTTGACTATAGCAAATGTCGAGGCTCCGGACTTCTCGGTGCCGGCTATTCCAAATATGCGGTTACCTTCGTGGAGAACCACGACATGTTCTACCGCGATAATGGACAGGAGTTCGGAGGCAACGGCAAGTCCATGACTCCCGAAATGAAAGATCGTCTCCTTCAGGCGAACGCTTTCCTACTCTCTATGCCCGGTGTGCCGACCGTGTTCTATCCGCACTGGTCTAAGTACAAAGCCGAGATTATCCAGATGATTAATGCCCGTCACATCGCAGGTGTACACTCGGAAAGTAGAGTCCAAGATGAATACGCGAACCATGATGGATATCAATGTACCGTCGTTGGTAAAAGCGGAATACTCATCCTCCAACTTGGTAATAAAGCTACAACAACCTTTGCAGATCCCACTTACCACCTGATGGCCAACGGAAACGGCTATTCCATATGGGTGTCCTCTAATGTTGAGCACGCACCTGCTGTCATTGTCACACCCTCTACTGTCTTTGAGGATAGTATCAATGGTATCGCCGTGGATGCTACAGTCAAAAGTTTCCAGAACTACGGCTCAAAAGCGTATGCATACTATACCTTGGACGGCTCGAATCCAACTCTCTCTTCCGAGCAGTTCTCCGGCACGAAGCACTTTAACTTCAAACAAACGACCACCCTCAAAATCATGGGTACCTGCGGTAACGCTACCGGCAAGATCCTCACATATACCTACGAATATCGCGAACCGCAACAGGACACTACTATGGTAGATGTTCTTTGGGAAGAGAACTTTAACAAAGATGGTGATACCTATGTTGAGAAGGCTAAATCATCAAGCGGTGCTATTTGGCCTTTTGCAAATCAATGGTTTAAAGGCTATGATGGAGCAGGAGATGTGAAGGTCTTGGGTAGTTTGTATCAGCAGGATTACACCAATGTCACTTCTTATGGCGTGACTATCCGCAGCAAGAAACTCAATGGCATTTACGATAATGATGTTGTTCTATACTTCCCAACAGGCAAAGCAGAGGATAAAAATTATATTAAATTCGAAGGCAATATCCAGAAAGCAAAAAAAGGATTGTTCTTTGTGTTCGATGTGGCATCAGATAATGTTGACGGAGGTGATCTCAGTGCAATGGTGTTGAAGATTAACGATAAAGCTATTGAGATTCCTGCTACTACTCTTGGCAAACAACTTTACACCTCAACAGTATCCGTGGCTTTGCCGAATGAGAACATCACGTCGATTTACATTGCTTTCAACAATGCTCCCAGCCAGCGTGTTATCTCGAAAATGTGGATTGATACAGTTCCGGCAGTAATAAAGTATTCTTTATCAGTACAATCTGCTGATCCTACAATGGGCGCCGTTCGAGGCGGAGGGACATACCCCAAGAATTCAACCATTGCTATTTCTGCTGTCGCATTTACAGGGTATCATTTTGTGCAATGGCAAGATGGAATTTCGAAAAATCCGAGAGCGATTCAGCTTACTCAAGACACAACGTTTACTGCCGAGTTTGCACCTGACCAGTATTATATCTCTGTGGCCTCTTCGGATAACACCAAAGGCTCTGTTTCCGGCTACGGGACATATAACTATGGTGAAGTAGCGACATTAACAGCTACTGCGACCACGGGATATCAGTTCAATGGTTGGAATGACGGTAATACGGATAATCCGCGGTATGTGGCGGTAATTGGCGATGCAACTTATACGGCTAACTTCGGCGTGAAGATATGCCAACTAACCATCAAGCCGAATGATATTATTGCTGGTGCTGTTACAGGTGGTGGAACATTCGAATATGGAACGCAAGTAACTATTAATGCAAAAGCAAATTCCGGCTATCAATTTATCAAATGGAGCAACGGAGCAACATTTAACCCGTATGTATTCACTATCGTAGATGATATGAACCTGACAGCCTTCTTCCAACAGACACAGGCAGAAATTGTCGATGTAGATGAGGTGGCTGTCACGCCGACTGACAACTCAGCCAACATTGTTTGGCCACAGGTAGATGCTGCTGCAACTTATTCTCTGATTATTTGGACGGATGCGACACATACGGAGAAAATCTGCACGCTGACCTTTGATGCATCCGGACGACTGACAAATATTGATTTTGCAAAGAAATCCAACCGCTCTGCATATGCACAGGAAGAACAAATTGCCGGCTTCTCATTCACTGTTACCGGTTTGGATGAAGGTACTCAATACTTCTTCCGTATCGCAGCCGCTAACAGCGGTGGTACTGAGATTAGTCACGAGGACGGACAATTCAAGACCACGAAGAGTACAGCAACCGCCATTGAGGAAATGTCAACTATCAACTGTCAATTGTCAACTAAAGTTGTCATCGATGGTCACTTCTACATTTTCCGTGATGGCAAGATGTTCGATGTGACAGGAAATGAGGTGAGGTAACGATTAGTGAATTAGCAATTAATTCTTCAGAAAAACAAGAAAAAGTGCGATTTCGGTCGCACTTTTTCTATCATTCCACCATTAAATCATTAAAACATTAAAAAAAATTTGCACGTTCCAATTTTTTTTTGTACCTTTGCAGCGACATTAAATGGTCTATAACTAATCGGACGCAAAATGGCGTCCATAAATGAACTTAAAAAACGTATGAACATTGTAACAAAGGAGATTACTCTCCCAGATGGTCGTGTGATTACACTGGAGACCGGTAAACTGGCAAAACAAGCCGACGGCGCAGTGATGGCACGTCTTGGCGACACAATGGTGCTCGCCACAGTATGCAGCGCAAAAGACGCTGTTCCGGGAACGGATTTCATGCCGTTAACCGTAGAGTACAAAGAGAAATTTGCATCAGCAGGTCGTTTCCCCGGCGGTTTTACCCGTCGCGAAGGCAAAGCATCAGACTACGAGATTCTGATTGCCCGTCTGATCGACCGCGCGCTGCGTCCACTTTTCCCTGCTAATTATCATGCAGAGACATTCGTTAACGTGACGTTGTATTCCGCCGACGGCATTGACATGCCGGAGTCGATTGCCGGTTTGGCAGCTTCTGCAGCTTTAGCTTGCTCGGATATCCCGTTTGAAGGTCCGATTTCAGAAGTACGCGTCGCTCGCGTAAACGGCGAAATGGTTATCAACCCCACATTTGAACAATGTGAGCACGCAGACCTTGAGTTGATGGTTGCAGCGACATTGGACAATATTATGATGGTCGAAGGCGAGATGAAGGAAGTGCCGGAATCTGTGATGCTCGACGCTATTCGTGCCGCTCACGAAGCAATAAAGCCGCAATGTCAGGCTCAGCTTGAAATGATGAAGGCTTACGGCAAAGAAGTAAAACGCGAATATTGCCACGAGGTAAACGACGATGAGCTCAAGCAAGCTGTTCACGATTTCTCTTATGCCCGCGCTTATGCACAAGCGACCTCTGCCGACACCGACAAACATCATCGCGAGGCTATGTTCTCACAGATTTGCGAGGACTTCCTGACAGAGAAAGCAGAATATATTGCCGCCAAAGCCGAAGCACTTGGTATTGAAGTGGCAGATGTAGAAGCGATGGTAGGCCGCTATTATCACGATGTAGAGAAAGAAGCTATGCGCCGTGCCGTTTTGGATGAAGGCAAACGTCTCGACGGCCGTAAGACAACGGATATTCGTCCGATTTGGTGCGAAGTAAGCCCGCTGCCCGGACCTCACGGCAGTTCCATCTTCACCCGTGGTGAAACGCAATCTTTAAGCACCGTTACATTAGGCACCAGCCGCGATGAGAAAATCATTGACGAGGCACTGATTCAAGGATCAGACCGTTTCCTGCTGCACTATAACTTCCCGCCGTTTGCTACAGGCGAAGCAAAAGCGCAACGCGGCGTAGGCCGTCGCGAGATTGGTCACGGTAACTTGGCTTGTCGCGCATTAAAAAATATGATTCCGGAAGATTTCCCGTACACCGTACGCGTTGTAAGTGATATTTTGGAGTCCAACGGTTCATCTTCTATGGCAACTGTTTGCGCAGGTACACTTGCTTTGATGGACGCAGGCGTACCTATCAAGAAACCCGTCAGTGGTATTGCAATGGGATTGATTTCCGAAAATCAGGGAAAGAACTATGCTATTCTAAGTGATATTCTTGGTGACGAAGACCACCTCGGCGATATGGACTTCAAGACGACCGGCACACGTGACGGCTTGACCGCTTGCCAGATGGATATCAAGGTGGACGGACTGAGCTATGAGATTCTGGAGAACGCTTTGGCACAGGCTCACCAAGCCCGTATGTATATTCTGGATAAGATTTTGGAGACGATGCCAGCTCCACGTGCAGATCTCAAACCTCACGCTCCGCGTATCGTAACTTTCTATATTCCGAAAGACATGATTGGCGCAGTGATTGGTCCTGGCGGAAAGATTATCCAATCCATCCAAGCCGAGACAGGCGCAGTAATCTCTATCGATGAAGACGAGAAGGGCGGAAAGGTAGAGGTAGCATCGAACAACGGCGAAGCAATGCAAGCCGCAGTAGCTAAAATTAAAGCCATTGTAGCTTTGCCGGAAGTAGGTGAGACCTACGAAGCGACTGTTAAATCGCTGATGCCATACGGTTGCTTTGTAGAGTTTATGCCCGGAAAAGAGGGGCTGCTTCACATTAGCGAAATTGACTGGAAGCGCTACGAAACAATGGAAGAGACCGGCATAAAGGAAGGCGACAAGATTATGATTAAGTTGCTTGAGATTGATGAGAAGACCGGTAAGTTCCGTCTCAGTGCCCGCGCTCTAAAAGAGAAACCGGAAGGCTACGTAGAGCCCGAACGTCCGGCCCGCGCTCCTCGTGGTGAACGTCCTGAACGCGGTGAACGTTCCGAACGCGGTGAACGTCCCGAACGCCGTGGCCCGCGTCCCGAACACAGAGATCGTGGTGCACGCGATTTTGATGGCGACGGAGCACGCCTCGACCGCAAACATTGATAAGAAAAGCGGCGGTTGCCGCTTTTCTTGTTTTTTACTATGAAACGACTTGCACTGATAATACTTTCCTTTTTGCCGGTTTACCTATTGGCACAGACAACCATCACAGGCACTGTCAAAGAACAGCGCTCCGGAGAGTTCGTCCCATTTGCCACAATCTCGTTGTTACGTCCAGACAGCACCTTGATTACAGGTACAATTACCGACGACAACGGAACGTACAATCTTTCTACCGCAGCGGGAAAGTATATTCTGCAAGTTAGTTATGTAGGTTGCCGCACGCAGAATCGTGCTATCGAAGCAAGCGGAAAACAAGTGCTTGTGCCCGATATCTTATTAAGCGAAGAAACAGAGACATTGAACGAAATCAATGTACAAGCAAAGCGCCCATTGATAGAAAGGCAAGTGGATAAATTAGTGCTGAACGTTTCGGAATCACCGTTTGCGATAGGCAATAGTGGTCAAGATATATTGCGGAAAGCACCGGGTGTAAAGATAGACAAGGATGGCAATGTGACGGTTAATGGGAAATCCGTGGAAGTGTACGTTGACGGTCGTCCGTCTTATATGTCCGGCGAACAACTTAAAGGCATGCTGCAAGGTACAGACGGGGCCACTATAGACAAGATAGAGATTATTACCAATCCTTCCTCCAAATACGATGCAGCAGGACAAGGAGGCATCATCAATATCAAACTCAAAAAGAACAAATCCCAAGGCCTCAACGGTATGCTTAATGCCTCCTATGGCGGTATGTATCACCCTAAACCAAAGCGGTATTACCAGATGGATTTTGTATCCTTCAACCTCAACTATCGCTCCAAAAAAACCTATACTGCCTTCGCATTGACACAAGTTTACTCAGACCAAGGTCAACGTTTATTGCTGCAATCGGAAATGCCGATAGTAGCCGGAGTAGACACGATAGCACAGCACTCCGAGTCCAAGTCGATGCACGACATCAACTTCCAATACTACAACGCTCGTATAAGCAACGATTGGTATATAGACTCCGTCAACACGCTCGGCTTCATTCTCAATGTGCCGGTGATGCTGGCGAGCTCAAAATCCATTCCGGCAGAGAACCACTCCCAAATCCTTTTAGGTGTGGATACAATTCAAGATATCGCCACCCTGCAAACAATGAAGATGCTATCTCCGCAACACACAGCGAATATCAACTTCACGCACACTTTTAACGATTCTTTAAGCCGCGAACTGACAGTAAACGTGGATTATAACCGCTACAATAATCGCACCCAAAACAATCAAGAGAACTCCATCCATCTGAATCTTATCCCAGCGATGATACTGCCGGACAAATTGGCGATTGACACCCGGCAACAAGTCGATTTATACTCTGCCAAAATAGATTTCCAGACGGCTTTTTGGAAAACGGGTTTGATTGAGTGCGGAGCGAAATGGGCGATGTCCAATACAGCAAACAAAATGACAACCGACTCGCTGCTAACGGAGGCACGTTATCAATCAACGACCCACACGAATTTTGATTATTCGGAGCAAGTTGCGGCGATGTATATTTCTGTGGCAAAGCAATTTGGCACCCATTGGAACGTCAAGCTCGGACTGCGCGGCGAATTAACTTACGCTAAAGGAACATTCTGGAAAGAGGACGCCAAACAATCCGTAGAGCAAAAGCCTTATTTCAATCTTTTTCCGACAGCATTCATCGGTTATAACCCTACAGAAAAATGGGCGCTATCGGTTAGTTATACCCGCCGTATCAAACGCCCGAGTTATTGGACACTCAATCCTTTTGTGACCTATGTTGATGCTCACTCATATCAAGTCGGTAATCCTGACCTCAAGCCGGAGTTTAACAATCAGGTCGATTTGAACATCGGGTGGAGTCAGTACGTAAGTGTCGGATTTAACTTCGCTCACACACAACAGATGTTCCACCAACAACTGGAGGTGCTCGACAACGGTGACAGAAAAATGGTTTGGCGTAACTTCGGCACCTGTACCACACATGGGGGAAACATCGCTCTGACCGAGTTACCGCTTGTGCCCAAACGCAATGCCGAGGGCAAGATAGATGGTGCTTGGTTGGCACTCACAGTCAACGCCAACGCTTATCACTTCATCAATCGCGCCAGCGAGACCAACTATGTCAATCGTTCATTCTGGACATCGGTTTATGGTTGTTTGACAGCCTACTTGCCCAAAGATATACAAATCAGTTTTGATGCGAACTATGAGATGCCAATGGTCAACGGCTACTCCAAAATAGGTGATGGATACGCGCTGAACTTCGGATTCAAGAAACAATTTCTGGAAAAGAGGCTCACATTGTCTGTTAATCTAAGCGATATTCTGGCATCTATGAACTATAGCGAAGAGACGCTCGGGTTGCCTAAAGGATATTACAACTACATGGAAATCGATATGCTTGGACTGCAGCGTATAAGTATCGGTATCAGTTATATATTTGGTCAACAACAATTCCATAAGTTCCGCAAAGTGGGCGATGTGGACGAAGCATCGCGTCTTGGTGGTAGCACAAGCAAAGGCGGCGGAGGTATTTAAGTATATGAAAATTAGTGAAATTAAACGGATTATCGGCAATATAGCAACCGTTGATTGCCGCACAGAGAAGAATTTAGACATCCGTTTTTTATTGACGGACTCACGTGAAGTGGACAAGTTCCAGATTCCGAAAGAAGAGATGTTGTTTTTTGCTATTAAAACAGCAAAAAACGATGGGGCGAAGTATATCGATGAATTGTACCAAAAAGGAGTACAAGCTTTTGTTACAGGCGACAGTATAGCCGCATTGCAGCGTCTGGCAAGCTACGTACGCAGTCAGTTTAACGGTCAGGTTATCGGCATCACAGGGTCTAATGGCAAAACGGTCGTCAAAGAATGGCTATACCAATTGCTTAAAGACGACTACAACATCATCCGCTCTCCCAAATCCTATAACTCGCAAATTGGTGTACCGTTAAGCGTTTGGCAACTTGCTACGTTCCAAGACAACAATAAACCTGCTCTTGCGATTTTTGAAGCCGGGATCTCACAGCCCGGCGAGATGGACAAATTAGAGTCTGTTATCCGCCCTACTATCGGTGTGATTACATATATTGGTCCCGAACACGGCGAAAACTTCGTATCGATAGAGCAAAAACGCGCTGAGAAGATGAAGTTGTTTGCGCATTGCGACAAGGTCATTGAGGACCCGACGCATCAAAATGTGCGCACCTGCGCGAGTGTGATGCGCGCACTCGGCTATGACGAAGAGACCATCAATCGCCGAATAATGCATCAGACACATGAGACTGTCTTAGACATCAATATATCCGCCCTCATTGACAATGTACGTTACTTCCGAAACAAACTGAAACCTTCCACCAAACTGACCTGTATGATTAAAGCGTTTGCTTATGGTGCCGGAAGTATCGAAGTGGGGCGCGCATTGCAGCAATCGGGCTTAGTGGACTACTTTGCCGTTGCAGTGGCGGATGAGGGGGTGGAACTCCGCCGTGCAGGCATTACAATGCCTATCATTGTGATGGACCCGGAAATTGCCGCAATGGACCTTATTATTGAAAACAATCTGGAACCCAATGTCTATTCTTTTGAGTCTTTGGATACAGTGACCCAAGCGGTAAGCACTAAGGGATTGGAGCACTATCCCATTCACATCAAAATTGATTCAGGAATGCACCGGCTTGGCTTTTACAAGGAAGATATTCCCTCTTTGGTGGCAGCCCTTACGCCGGCAGTGCAAGTCAAATCGGTATTCTCCCATCTTGCAGGAAGCGACGAGGCGCAGTTTGACGCGTTTACGCTCCAGCAAATCCACTACTTCGACGAATGTGCAGAAGAGCTAAAATCTCAATTATCAATTCTCCATTGTCAACCAATGAAGCATATCCTCAACTCGGCGGGTATTGAGCGTTTTACAGAATACCAATTTGACATGTGTCGTTTGGGAATAGGCATGTACGGCTTCTCGTTTGACGGAGCGCCGCTGCGGAATGTCTGCACGCTCAAAACCACTATTCTCAGTATCAAAACCGTTGCCAAAGGCGAGACCATTGGCTACGGGCGACATACCACCTTGTCTTCCGACCGACGTATTGCCGTTATTCCGATTGGATACGCCGACGGGTTCGACAGACGTTTTTCCAACTATGGCGGTGAAGTGCTTGTTCGCGGCAAAAGATGTCCCGTAGTGGGTAATGTGTGTATGGATCAGGCAATGATAGATGTCACAGGGACGGATGCACGCGTGGGGGACTTTGTCGAGATATTCGGGGACAATATCCCATTACAGGAACTGGCTGACAAACTCGGAACTATTACGTATGAAATATTAACCTCTGTATCCCGCCGTGTACAACGTATCTACTCATAATCTGTCTATCGGTTACGGCAGCAAAGTTGTCCAGCACGATTTGTCTTTCGCCCTACAAGCGGGAGAAATAACCTGTATGCTTGGTCGCAACGGCTGTGGCAAATCGACGCTGCTTCGTACGCTGGCTGGATTACAGCCTGCTTTGTCCGGCACTTATACTATAAGCGATACAGCGGTAGTACTCACGGACAGATTGTCGCTTGAGAACACAACCGTTCGCGAAGTCGTTGCAATGGGGCGCTATCCATACACATCATTTCTTGGGACATTGCTTCCAGAAGATGAGCGTATTATTGACAACGCCATGTCTATTGTGTCAATTTCCGCTTTTCAGCACACACTTTTCAACGCTTTGTCCGATGGCGAACGGCAACGGGTACTTATTGCCAAGGCTCTGGCACAGCAAACACCCGTTATTTTGTTAGACGAACCAACTGCCCATTTGGACCTGCCAAATCGTATATTGGTACTACAACTCCTACGGCGATTAGCACACGAACAAGGCAAGACTATACTGATTTCCACGCACGAACTTGAATTGGCGCTTCATCTATCCGACCGTATTCTGCTGCTTTCTGATACCGGCGCAGAGCTTGATACAGCACGTAACCTCAAACAACGAAATGCCTTCACAAAGGCCTTTGGAATGGATATCTTTGATTTAAAACTTTGAAACCGCAAAAGACTATGAGCACCTACGAACAACTCTTAAAATCGCTACAAAACAAACAGTATGCACCCGTGTATCTATTATGCGGAGAAGAAGGATATTATATCGACCTGCTATCTGATTACATCGAAAACAATATTCTGGACGAAGCCTCGCAAGCCTTTGACCTTACTGTCATCTATGGCCGCGATTTGCCTGGATTGGATGTTGCTCCCGCCATCAGTGCGGCACGAGGATTTGCGATGATGGGTGGTTACAAAGTGGTCATTGTCAAGGAAGCGCAAGTAATCAAAAAATGGGACGCGCTCTCCCTTTATCTCGATAATCCACAGCCTTCCACAATCCTCGCCATTTGTTACAAACACGGTGCTCCGGATAAGCGTACGACTTGGTGGAAAAAAGCGGACAAGTGCGGTGGTACTATGATTAGTGAACGGCTTAAGGACTATAAGATTGAGGAATGGATTCGCAACTATTTGTCCAGCCGCTTGTCCGGCAGCGGTCACCAGGCTAACTTCGACCAACGGGTGCCTAAATTGTTGGCGGACTACCTCGGTTCCGACCTGTCTGCTATCGTCTCAGCGGTGGACAAACTGCTAATCAATAATCCCACAACAATCGACCCCGCATTAGTTGAGCGCAATATAGGCATCTCTAAAGACTATAACATTTTTGAGCTCCAAGACGCCTTGATTAAAGGCGATGTGGTCAAGGCAAACCGTATCACGCAATATTTTGCCTCGTCTAAAGACCACCCGATGATGAAGGAATTAGGTATTCTGTATGACTTCTTTGCCAAATTGATGATCTATCACTACTTACCCGATACATCTGAGCGTGCGGCAGCCCCCGTACTTGGGGTTAATCCGTTCTTTGTACGCGATTATGCTGCCGCTTCTAAACGATATCCCGCAGGTAAGACTTTCAAAATCATCGGCTATTTTCGCGAAACTGACGCACGACTTAAAGGTATTGACAATCCTTCCGCGAAAGATGATGACCTCTGGAAAGAGTTGATTTACAAAATACTTCATTAAAAAGTGCGGGCAACCGCATTTTTTTTGTTTAACCATTTAACCTTTTATCACCATGATTTACGGCTATATTCGCGTCTCCAGCGACAAACAGACTGTGGAGAACCAGCGCTTTGAGATTAACAATTTCTGCGAAAGCAACAACATGCAGATTGACGGATGGATTGAAGAAACGATATCGGGTACTTGCTCATACCGCAAGCGCAAGCTTGGCAGGTTGCTGAGACGAACCGGGCAAGATGATATTATTATTTGCTCAGAGCTCAGCAGATTAGGCAGAAACCTGTTTATGATAATGGAGATTCTCAACGTTTGTATGTCCAGTGGTTGTCGTTTGTGGACGATTAAGGACGGTTATCGGTTGGGCGACGATATCAACGCCAAAGTCCTTGCGTTTGCTTTCGGTCTGTCCGCCGAGATTGAGCGATCATTGATATCACAGCGGACGCGCGAAGCATTAGCACGCAAACGGGCGGAAGGGGTACATTTGGGACGCCCTCGCGGGAGCAGACCGGAACTGAAGTTTTACCGGCTACATCGCTACCATAAACGGATTGCTGCTCTGTATTCACAGGGAAAGACGGTGTATAGGATTGCTAAAGACCTGAAACTGAATTGCAATACGCTTAACCGCTATATGCAACGCAGTGGCATTATCCCTAACAGCGAAGCAAAATAAACTGCGCTCTGCGCAATACATGAAGAAGCGGTATTGCCGCTTTTTCGTGTATTGTGCTTCGCACGTGTAGTGTTGCTGCGCCCGTTTTTTGTCTCGGTTGTGAGTCGGTCATCTCTCGGTCATCTCTCGGTCATCAGTCGGTGGTGAGTCGGTGGAATGGGGAACGTATGAAGATTGAGCAGAGGCTCAATCTTCATAGTTGATAATTGAGAATTGAGAGTTGGGTGTTGGAAGCTCATCATTTCATCATTTAGTGCCGCAGGCACGGCTCAATCCATCATTTGAAAAGCGGCATTGCTGCCGCTTTTCAATAACTCAATAATCGATAACTCAATAATCGATAACTTAACAACTCAATATTATTGCAAATATTGCCCGATAAGTCGAGTGATGAGGTCGTTGAGCAGTTCGACTTTGTACTCTCCGACAGTGGGAACGATATGTTCATTCCCTATTCCACTGTCGTTGGTGATAAACACATACGTCGCGTCCGTCGCTATCGCAGCAAAACGCAGGAAGAACTCCGTCGGTTTATCCACTCCGCTGGCAGCCACCGGAATGATTCGGATGCCTTGTTTCGCATATTGCGGGATCGAGGCCTGCAAACTGTGAATAACATCGTCTTGCTTATGCGGCGGTGCGTCAAGCAGCATAAACGCCAAGCGGATGCAGTTATCTTCGCGCCACGACAGCTCTTGCAATCCTTTCTCAAGCGCGGTATGCACGGCTTCCGGATAGTCGCCGCCACCTCCTGCTTCCTGCTTATCAACAAACGCCGCTGTTGATGCCACATCAGACGCGAAATCGTTAGCACGCGTCACATATTCGTCGCCTTCGTCGCGATAGAACAACGCGGCTGTACGGATATCGGCGGACGAAAAGTCCTTGCTCACCTTCCCGATAATATCCTGCAAATCGGCTTTGAGAAAGTCAATCTCATCCGACATCGAGCCGGTCGCATCTACAATAAACGCCACATCTATTTGCTTGCTTGCCGTCACGTTCGCTTTGCAAGTATTCCACTTCGGTTCTTGTCCCCAGCCTGTCACAACTATCGGTTCGGTTTGCTCTACGCCGTTCACCACGAGCGTCAGTTTAGCGTCATCTACGGAATCCTGTTTCTGCATCAGGGCAACAAACAGATTCACCTCTCCGCGGTTGTCGGTGCGGCCTTCGTACAGCACAGCGTTTCCGTTCTTCACCTGTACAGGCACATCGCGTTGCGGTTCGGAGGCATCATTCGTAACGCGAACGGCGATGCGGTTGTTGGTGTATAACTGCCAATAATCACAGAATTTGGCAAAATTGCTATCCTCATCTTCGGCCTGCGCATTCGTCATGAGATTGGACCAGAACAACCAGTTGTCGAGGTCTCTCCACTCACCCGCCGTCACTTTGCCGGCATACTGCTGACTGTCGTTAGGATGGTCAGCACTACCGCCTGATGATCCTCCGCCGCGGTCCATACCGCTGTCCATCGAAGGATCTGCTTTCCCATTCATACAGGAGCACAACACTCCCGCTGCGAATACCAAATACATTAATTTTTTCATACTATTTTTCCTTTTCTTCTTTATGCTCGTGGTCTTCGTGCTTGAGGTGTTTGAAGAGGACGTTCACACCGATTATCGCAGCAGCACCGAGGATGGCTTGCGCGAACATCCCTGCTCCGCAGAGACAACCAATCGCGGCAGCGCACCATACCGTTGCAGCCGTCGTGAGACCTTTGATGGTATCACCGTCCTTGAAGATAATACCGGCTCCCAAGAAACCTATTCCCGAAACAACCTGCGCGATGATACGGCTGTTATCGCCATCGATGATAGACGGCGACATAAGCACGTACAGCGCACTACCGATAGCAATAAGCGAAATTGTGCGTGTACCAACTACCTTGCCGTGCAACTCACGCTCCATGCCAATCAGATAACCCAATACCATTGCCAACGCCAATTGCGCTATCAGCAACAACCAATCTGTCTCTATAAACGAATCAAACATAACTATATTTTATAATTCTGCTTGCAAAAGTACAAAAAAAATCGCATCCGTGCAAATATTTCTGCAAAAATATGCCTGAATACTGCACAAATATGATATGAATTAATAAAAATAGACGTATTTGGTGGTAGTCTTCTCAGTTTTTTGCGAGAAATTCCAAAATTGGGTGGAAGTTGTGCATTTGGTGATGATATTTCCGAGATTGTCATAGACGTATTGACAAGTGTCTGTCCGAACTCTGGAGTCGTCACGATAGACATACGTGTCAATATTACCAAACTGATCGTACTTGTATTGATGCTCCATTGGTGATCCAGACATAGTGCTATCCGGTTTTACGAAATAGTATTTTTCATATTCTAACTTGCCATCGGGATAGAATGTCTCAACCATGATTTCACTTAACATCCATTTGTCTTTTCCGACATTTCTGTAAATTACGCATTGGGAGTGACGGTCATCCTGCCATGAATAATCTCCTTTTTTATAAATAGGCGTATCGACACTATCTCTAAACTCTGCATATGCTTGTAAAGTCTGTCTTTTATTATTTTCGTCATAAGTATAACAGAGTTTAAGCTCTCCATACCATACATTTTGAGAGAGACGCATATAGAAAGCATGGTAAAAGTATAGTAAGAGTATGGTAATAGTACAAAGAGAGTCGCTGTGACCTATGGGCGACCTTTGGGAAAAAGCAGGGAAAGGACGCCAAGCTACAGGACGGCCGAAAGCCTACAGGACGCTGCGCTACAGGAGGAGAAAGAGTCGAGAGGAGGAAGAAAAAAAGTGCAGCCGGGGGGCTGCACTTTTGGTAGGCCGTTAGCCGTAGGCTATTAGCAATTTGCTGTTAGCTATTAGCTTTGGGCTATTGGCAGATGGTCCGTTTACTTGATGCGGCGGAAGTGGTGCTTGGGCACGCGGCCGATAACCTTCAAGGTGTTAGCCTTGGTACTTACGCGAGCTGTGCGACTAACTTTCTTAGCAGCGAACTTCTGAACATAAGTCTTTGGAGCGATTTCCTTCTTAACAGGAGCCGGAGCGAGACGCAATCCATAATATCCGTCCACTGCGCCACCTGCAGCTTGGCTGAGGACATAATATCCGTCGCATTCGCTGTCAGCCGTAGGCTTCATAATACCATCAAGACCGAAGGCAAGGAGGATCGGCGACGCGCTGGGGTTACCCTCCAAGTCAGCTGTTTGGAAGGTCATATCGAAGGTACCGGCTTCAGGAATTACGACGTCAGCGCATTGCTGTGACTCGATAGAGAGTACACCGGACTTAGCGTCAAAGCCGAGCCAGAGCGTATCGCAATAAGGTACGCCGACCATAAACAGGTCGTTGCCTTTCTTGTCGATAGCCACTTCCTCTTCGAGAGGATCATATCCTGCGAATTGGCAAGGACCTGTAATGATGAACTGACCGAGGTAGTCTTTCTCTTCCCAAACAACAGCTTCGGGACCATAGTAGAATACTTCTTCGTAATCGCCGATGCTACCACCGTTTTCGGTAGAGAGGAAGACGAAGAGGTGGAAGACCTTCACGGTATTACCCTTGAGTTCAATCTCTTCAACGAATGATTCGTTTTCTGCGGACGGACCTACATAGACCTTCTTGGAAGCGATTTTCATTCCGGTTTCTTGGAGCGAAACAGGCATTTCGACTTTACCCTTGATGGTGTCCCAATAGAATGCGAGACCATAGCCGGTTGCGTACATATCAGGAATCATATAGAGATTAAAGAAGTCGCTGCCTTCTCCTTGTTTGTCTTCCGGGTTGGGGTCAATGACGTTCAGCAGTTCAGCCTGCCAGCTGTCGCTTTCGACAGAGCTGACAACGGTTTTGAGGTTGCCCGGCATAACGTTCCACTGCAGCGATTCGTCGTTGAAACCACCTTCAAGGCTCTCGACTGTGATAGCCGAGTGGATATCTTGGTAGATAGCCGAATCGAGGTAGATGACAAGGTCTTCTTCTCCGTCATAGAGTTCACCGCCCTTATAGTCAGCCATACCGCAGAGTACGGAGCCGGCAGGGAAGGTGATGGTTTGGTCTTCCGCTTTATAGAAGCCCGGACCGCCATCGGGGTAATACGCTCCAAAGAACATACCATACGTCCAAATCATACCCAATTCGAACGAGTCAAAGGAAGCAGAGCCGTCTTTGGCTACGTGTACAACCATGTTATAGGTGTTCTTCGAATCCACATCTTCCGGATAGTTATACGGATAACCGCCATAGATACCGAACTTGTCAGCAATGGGGGCGTCGTAGTCTGGTTTGCCGTCTTTCTCTCCATATTCAGGAAGAACGGTATAGAGGTTGATGAGACGGATGTCGAATGAACCGTCTGCGTTGTCCTTGCGTTGATACTTGGCATACCATCCCGGGTGACCAACGGCATAGAAGACATTGGTAAAACCGTCAAAGAAGACAGCCTGCGTGTTGACATCGTTCCATTTGGCTACATTGACCGTCAATGCATAGGTGGGTAATTCCTCGCGATAAGGACTGCTAACACCGTCGTCCAAGGTAATAAACAGGTTATACGTTGAGTCAATCTCGGCTTTCGGGAACTTCACCGTAAAGGTGAGTGTGTCTTGACCTTTGGCGAAGTTCACTGATCCGGGTACAACGAATACGTCCTGTGTATTCTCGTCCACAATGAGTTTGACGGATACTTCCTCTTCGCTGTTGGTGCGAACAATCACTACTTGGTGCTCAAATGCATCTTTGGGGTCGATTTCAACCGCTTCCTCGCTTATCGGGAAGAAAACAGCCTTTTTGCCGTCAAACTCCGGAGATGGATCGCGATTGATTTCATCCTCACAAGCGGTAAAGCCAAGGGCTACCACTGCGAGCATCATCAAATATTTACTAATATTTTTCATAATTTCAACATTTCAAAATTGAACAATTCCGAATTAGTATCCTACAAAGGGATTGTTGTCAGCTTCGCTGATACCCTTGTTAGCCTCAATTTCCGCTTGCGGAATACGCCACAGGAGCACTCCGTGTCCGGCTTTCACGTCTTGGTTAGCCCATTCAGCCGGCCAGTTGGTAGAGTTGGTGCGAATAATGTCTTTTTCAAGGCGCATGATATCGTTGAAGGCATGTCCTTCACCCCAAAGCTCAATACGGCGTTGCCACCAAATCTCGTCCTCTAAACTGAGTCCGTGTGCGGCAATGTTGTATGACGGGTCACGATAAGTCTGCACAAACTCGGTGAGCGCGGTAGCTCCGGCTCCTCCGGATTTAGCCAATCCTTCTGCAATGATAAGATACATTTCTTCGGCACGCATTATAATCCAGTCACCGGCTGCTGCTCCAAGACCTGTAACAGTTCCGTCACCGGTACCGAACTTCACGTTGCAATAAACGTTGGTAGGATCAGATTGCAGGTCCTCTTTCATTGCGTTATAGCCCGGTGCGTTCAGTAGCGGGGACTCGAGGTCGCCGTTCAACCACCAGCCTTTACGTACGTCTGTACCGGAAATCTGTGCATAGAGTGCGCTCGAGATGAATCGGCGTGCTCCAACTCCTGTATATCCGTCTCCATAGAACGTAGAGAGGTGTGAGGGCCAGTTGATGATACCCGTTTGTACAACGTCGTTGCTTTCCACTATGATGTTCGCCCACATTACGTTTTCAGCTTCTGCAGAGGCGAATCCCGGAATAGCTGCTTGTGTCAAAGAGAGTGGAGTAGCACCCGATAACTCAAGCGCTGTAGCAGCGTCTTCGGCAGCTTCTTTCCAGTTCTTCATAACCAAGTTTGCGCGAGCACGGAGACCATAAGCAACCGCTTGGTCAACCGCACCTTTGTCAGCGCGAACAAAACCGTCCAATGAGTCGCAAGCGTAGTCAAGGTCCTCCATAATCATGTTGAAGACATCTTCTACGGTAGCGCGCGGATTAGACTCTTGTTGCTCCGATGTCATATTCTCCTTAACGATAGGCACACAGGGCTTTTTCAGTGTTGCATCGCTGTAAGTGAATTGGAACACTTGTGCTAATTGCAAATAGATGAAAGCACGCACGGCTAATGCCTGAGAGAGGTTATAGCGTTGTGCTCCGGGGTCTTTGCGGTCAGCACCGGCAATCACGTTGTTGCAAGCGTGTATAATCTTATAATACTCATTCCACACCAAGTTGTCAATATAACCATAGGTGGTATTCATTGTGTTATCGCGGTTTGTGGTAAAGTCAGAGTAGTTGAACCAGTTGTATCCGATATTCGGGCTGACGAGGTCCTGACCTTGCTCTTCCATAAACATGCAAATAGCTGCATAACCGAAGTCGTTGTGACGCTCCAAACCGAAATTTCCTAAACCGGAGTACAGTTGAATAAACTGTGCATAGACAGCAGATATATCGGCAGCGGCAGCAGCAGGGTTCTTGTCGGCAGCATCTGCTTTTTGGTCAGCAGATTTGTATGCGCCTTCCGGCTCTGCATTCATCCAATCTTCACAAGCACTGAAACTCAGCGCGATAAGAAGCACGGGGATATATTTCAATAAATTCTTCATAATAGTCTCCTTTCCTTATTAGAATGTAATATTTAGACCACCGGAGATAGTTCTCATCGGAGAATAGAACGTGCCGTTCGAAGTCGTGAAGCTCTGACGCGGGTCAAGACCCTTGCGAGCGGACCACAAAGCGACATTGTCAGCCACTGCATAAAGACGAATCTTTTCAATGTGTGCTTTCTTCGTCAATTTAGCAGGGAAAGTATAACCCAAGGTGATGTTCTGGAGACCGACATAGTTGCTTGTAACGAGCCAGCGGTCAGACAAACCATTCACGTAACGGTCACCTGCGTTAAGTGCTGGAACATCGGTATCCACATTGTCCGGTGTCCAAGCCTTGAGAATGTCCATGTGCCAGTTCTGACCAGCATCATTGGATGAACCACCGTGCATCAAGTTACGATAAGCGTAGTCCAAGATACGGCCGCCTGCCTGATAGTTAAATGCGATACTGAGGTCCACACCATAGCAGTTCAAACTGGTACCGAAACCACCATATACAGTCGGCAGAATATCGCCTGTCTCATAGAAGGTAGCTTCGCTGTACTTGTTGGTAGTAACTTGTTTTCCGGTCGGGTTGCCATCGGCATCCAACTCGTCCATATACCACAACGAAGCACCGGTGGCTTTGTCCACGCCTGCGTATGCGGGCAAGTACAAATTATACATAGCAGCACCCTCTTTGTAGATGCGGTTACCATCAATCCACTGACCGTCTAATTCCGGTGACAGTTTGATGATTCTGTTCTTGAAAAACGTCAAGTTACCATAGATAGACCAAGTCACGTTGCGTGTCTTAATAAGGTCTCCGTGAAGCTCTACGTCCATACCGGCGTTGCTGACGCTACCGATATTAACCGGCAGATAGCTGTAACCTAACGACGGAGAAACGGGACGATAATACAACATGTCTTCGGTACGACGGCGCCAACCTTCGATAGTACCGCCTAAACGCTCGTCAAAGAACGCAAAGTCGATACCGGCGTTGAAGTTATAACTCGTCTCCCAAGTCAAATCAGGATTACCTTTATAATACAAGGTGGTGGCAAACTCACCATTGTTCTCGCTGATAGTGTATTGGTCGGTCCACGGATGATAGTTGGCATAACCGTCTGAGGTCAGCAAAGCATCATTACCTTGTGAACCATAGCTCACTTTCAGTTTCAACAGGTCAACCTGTTCTACACCGTCCATAAACGGCTCTGCATTGATGTCCCAAGCTGCACCAACAGACCAGAAGTTACCCCATTGGTGCCCTTTAGCAAAACGAGAAGATGCGTCACGACGATAAGAAGCGCTGATGAAGTAGCGGCTTGCGTAGTCGTATTTAGCTTGCACAAGGATACCTTGTGTGAAGTAATAGTCCGTGGATGAACCGGCGTCAGCAGAAAGAATAGCGTTGCTTACCTCTGCAATTTCGGGGTTAAACAGCTTCTGCTTCGTACCGTATTGGCTGGACATTATATAACGGAAGTTCTCATAACCTACCAAAGCGTCCACATTGTGGTCACCGAACTTGCGCGTGTACGTCAACAGATATTGTTGGTCAATAGCAACGTTGCGTTCGGATGTTACATAGGCATAACCACCTGATGAAGCAAATTGTCCATAGTATGGGTTTTGCGTTGTTTGGTAACGGACACCGCCATAGTGCACGCCAAGGTTCGCTGTTGCTTTCAAACCCTTAACCGGCTCGATTTGGATAAACCATTTGCCGGTGAAGATGTCTTTTTTGTACAGCGACTTGTTAAGCTGGATAGCACTTGCCGGGTTGGATTGGTTCATAAACGCACGGGTTTCGCCGTTGACAGTGGCATCACCGAAGTCATACATTGTGTAACCGTTGGCATCCGTCATGATTTTGCCCTCTGCGTCACGAATATACATCGGGTAAATCGGTGCCATGAAGTTACTTACGTAGAACAAGTTACCGCTGGAATAGTTTCCATACTCGTCTTTCTCAGGATACTGCATGTCTGCATGACTGTAGCTCATGTTCGTACCGATCTTCAGCCATTTCTTTGCCTGATAATCCACGTTAACACGTCCCGTTGCACGACGGAAACTCGAGTTCTCAATCAAACCGCTGTCGTCAAGGAAACTACCTGAAGCAAAATACGTCAGTTTGTCGGTTGAACCGCTGACACTGAGGTTGTACTCTTGACGGAAGTTGTTCTTCTTGAACAGTTCATCGTACCAGTTGTCCGGCATCAAGGTGTAGCCGTTGGCGTTCACGTAACCAAGTTTAGCGTTCGGGTTCAACTTGCCGTTGGTACCAATCAGACGCTCGCCTTCAGGTAACGTATATACCTGATAACCAAGACCACCGTTCTTTGCATCCAACAGATAGGCGTTGGCAGCTTCGTGTGAGCCGTAGTAGTTGTACAAGCCCTGATAGAACGTTTCATAATACATAGCAGGGTCTCTCATCACGTTGTAACTCGGTACACCGCGTTGGTTAACACCCCATTTTGTGTCAATCTTGATTTGCGCATCTTTGGTCGAACCGCGCTTCGTTGTAATCAAGATAACACCGTTGGCACCGCGAGCACCGTACAAAGCGTTTGATGCAGCATCTTTCAATACTGTCACCGACTCAATGTCGCTGTTAGACAGCGTGCTCACTGCGTCGTCGTCTGCGGGAATACCGTCAATAACGTAAAGCGGAGCGTTACTCGAAGCCATGGAACCGATACCGCGAATACGAATCGTACTCGTTGTACCGGGCTGACCGGACGTGCTCAATCCTTGCACACCCGCTACAGCACCCGCCAAAGCGTCGGTTACGTTACTCGTCTGACGTTTCGAAATCTCATCCGCTTTAACAACGGATGCCGAACCCGTAAACGATTTCTTGGTAGCTGTACCAAAAGCAACTACCATCACCTCATCCAACTCCTTCGTGTTCTCGGACAAGGTTACTTTCATACCGTCAGCTGCGGCAACTTCCTGACTCGACATACCGATAAATGACACAACCAGTGTTGCGCCCGGCTCAACCTCAATCGTGAATGAACCGTCTGCATCGGTAATCGTACCGGTCGTCGTGCCTTTTACCTGAATGGATGCACCTACAATAGGCTCGCCATCAGCATCATTCGTAACGGTACCCTTAATGGTCTGAGCTTCTGCCCAAACCTGTCCTGCTGCTAATACAGCAACAGACAAGAGAAGTAGAAATCTCTTCATACCTTTTTCTTTAAGTTAAACTAATAATGTTATTTATAATTGTCAGTTGTGAAACTGCAATCTTCAATACAAAAAGTGCGTAAAAGTACTGCAAATTTTTGAGTTACGCAAATGTTTTGCCCGTTTTTCAGTCATTTTTATGTTATAAAACATATTTTGTAATACTTACTTGGCATATTTGCAACTCCTAAATTGCTTTTTTTGTCTAAAATGGTAAATAAAAGAGAAATAATTGCATAATTCAAAAAGTTTTTGTATCTTTGCGCTGTAAATTGGCATATTATAATCCATAATACTAATCTTAAACATGAATATCGTATGAAAAACAGATCCTTTTTGCTGAGCATAATGCTCGTTTGCTGTGCCGCTATTTTTGCAATTGACCCTTCTGTGACCCTTACCGATTATTATTCGGATGCCAACGGTAAATCCGGTCAACAACTGCGTCTTGCCCTTCGCGGAGCAATAGACCACCATACAAATATTACTTATGGTTATTTGGGCTATATCATGAAATATGCCGATACCAAAAATGCAGACGGCGTACATCTTATTGATATATATTCTGATGCGCCGTATAGTACAACTACCACAAATAAAAACGGCAATCACGATATCAGTGACGATCGGGTGAACTGGATAGCCGGAGGAGAAGTTGGAGAAGGTCTGAATCGCGAACACACGGTGCCGCAGTCTTGGTTCGCCAAAGCTGATCCGATGGTAGCGGACATGTTCCACATTTATCCTACTGATGCTAAATGCAATAACCACCGCAGCTCGTATTTGTATGGCGAGATTTATCCGAAAAATGCCGGAGAAACTTTGGTTAACGGCAGTTATAAGGAATTAGGAGCACTCGGGAGCACATATGTCTCGGATACTGACTTGCCGGCTTCCAAATACACCTATCAAGGCGTGGAATATATGCTCGCTACGTATGATGGCACCGTCTATGAACCTGCAGATGAGTTTAAGGGCGACCTCGCGCGCGGTATCTTTTATATGGCAACAAGGTATGCTTCGCCGGATGCCAACGATGGAACCGACTGCGCCACGTGGAAGAATAAAAGCAATCCGACACACTTCGGCGGCGATGAATTGGCTGGCGATAAGTTCGGACTGACCGAGTATTCGTGGAAACTCTTGCTCAAATGGCACCGCCAAGACCCTGTGTCCGAGAAAGAACTGCTTCGTAATGAGGTCATCTACGGCAATCCCACGTACAATAAATCGACATACAAACAAGGAAACCGCAATCCTTTTATTGATTATCCTGAATTGGTCGAGTATATCTGGGGCAACAAAGCAGGTCAGTCTGTCGTACTGTCTTCGCTCACCTCGGCTTATTCAGAGCAAGGTGGCGGAGGTGATCCGCAAACGAACCCTGTTATCGACGCACCCGATGAGGTAAAGATTGTGGCGGAACCATATGACAAGGGTGAGAAGATATTTACCGTTTCATTTATTAACTTCCTTGAAGCACCTTCTATTTCGATTATTGGCGCGGATGCGGACAAGTTCAGTCTCTATCTTTACGATGATACGTGGGGCTGGGAACAAATACAGGGTAACTCGGTTACCTTTAGCCGGACTGTCAGCTCTCTGGATATCAAGGTCGAGTATGGGGAAAATGATTGGAATAACAAGTTCGTTGACGCCACTTTGAAGATAACAGCCGGCACTGTGACTAAAACGATTGCTTTGCATGGACAAAGTGCGTTTATGCACACCGTTGAATGGTTTGTCGATGGAGTACAAGTGCAGAAAGAGGTCGTTCTCAATGGCGAAAAAATCCAGAATATGCCACCTGCACCGGAAGTACCGGCTGGATGTAGCGGCAAAATCTTTGCCGGCTGGTGTTTTGAAGAGATAGAAACTCCGCAGGACGTGAGGCCGAGTAAACTTTATACTAACGTTTCCGAACTCCCGGCAATATACAACAAATACGCCAAGGTGACGCGAAAGTTATATGCTGTCTTTACAAAGGAATCTACCGTTAGCGGTGGTGATCCGGTCAGCTTTGGTGTCAGTGATTTCTTGGGACAGGGAATCCAAGGTGGAAAAACTGATGGGACAAGTACAGTAACAGCTACTAAAAATGGTACCACTGTCTTTTGTTCGAATGCTTATGGCACAAGTTATTCCCTGCGCGCCTATAAAAATAGTACAGTTACTATCTCGTCGGATAAAGCGATTTCTGAGATTGATTTTACTATCGAAATTTACAACAAAAATGGTGCAGAAAAGTTGGTTCCCAATGCGGGCGACTACTCATGGTCTGCGGATAGTCTTACCGGCACATGGACAGGCTCTGCTAAAGCTGTGGAGTTCTCCTGTTCATACCAAGTGCGCATAGTAAGTATCACGGTGAAGTTTGCTCCGGGGACTGTCTTTACCGATTACTCATCGCGCTGTGGCAACTTCTATCAAATCACTTTCCAATACGGTGATGGCATCGACGATAAAATGGTATTTGAAGTGCGTGAGGGAGTGGTTCCGAATTATCCGTATAGCGTGTACAAACCGATGACTGACAAATATGAGTTTGAGTTTGATTCTTGGTCGCCGTCTCTTGTTCCCGCTACGCAAAATGCAACCTATACCGCTGTCTTTGACTCGATTGTCAGACTGTATCCTGTCATGTTTATCACGGATGGCGCGTATGTTCCTGAACAGTCTGTGCCGTGGGGGGAACATGTCGCCAAACCCGAAACTCCTGATTTCGGGTGCAGAACCAAACATTTGGAAGGCTGGTACAAAGACGCTTCTTACACGACGCTGTACAACTTTGCTACCGAAACGATTAACAGTTCGGATATGCTCGTTATTTACGGTAGAACCGTCTATGAAGGCACTGTCGTTTATATCGTCGAACATAATCGGACCTTTGGCACAGAAATGATTAACGAGTACGACACCATTGACTATGTCATTCCTGCAAATCAGGAGACAGAGTGGGTGGATATCCCCATTCCGTCACGCACGTATATCGGTTATAATTGTTCCTCGCCGCTTAGCGAGCAGATTTCCTTGTGCGCCGATACGCTCCATTTCACGATTAATTATATGCCAAACCAACATACCTTGAACTGGGATGCTAATGGAGGAGTTATCTCTGATGGCGAGCACGATTTCACGCAAACACAGACCTTGCCTTATGGCACACATTTTGCCTATCCGACAACGATGACCAAAGATGGAGACTATGTCTTTGTCGGTTGGGAACCAACGTTTACTGTGGATGAGAAAGGACAACCCTATATGCCTGACGAAGATGTTACCTATAAAGCTATTTGGCAGCAAAGGCAGTACACCGTGACGGTAGAACCGAACAATACCTCGTACGGCACAACTATGGTCTCTGGCACTACCACCTTCACTCTCGAAGAACTCAAGGGCTCTGCGATGGAGCTTAACTTGAACGCCACGGCTGCACAAGGGTATGAGTTCGCGGCTTGGTTGGACAAAGGACTGCTGACTTTATATACGGCGGACGAACTGATTGCACAGATTAAGTCCATGTACGAAACCACAACCAGCCCGCAAGCGAAAGCGCTGTTAGGTGCCTTATTGACGCCCAACGGAACCCTCACGGGAGAACAGATTGGACTCTTGTGGGATGAAGGAATAATCTTCCCCGATAAGACCACCGGAGTCATTACTTTGCAGGCTATATTCAAGGCGAAAACCACTACCGGATTGGAAGATACAGAGGACGCTTCACAGCCGCGTAAACTGCTTATGAACGGCGAACTCATTATCCTCCATAACGGACAGAAATATAATGTGATGGGCGCAAAATTATAAATCGATTAGCAATAATTGATACTCATCAGGCGCAAAGTGCGCAATAGCAGATTGTTGGATGTCATAAATGTGCTGTTTTGACTGCAAAAGTACAAAAAAATTTTGGTGCATCAAAATTTTTTTGTACCTTTGCGCAAATTTGTTAAACAAAAAGGAAATAATGAAACTAAAATTCGCTCTTATGGCTTCTATCGCCTTACTCTCTTTCGGCTGCGCAAAGCAGCAGGAAACTGCTACTGACAAAGCACCAATTACCAAACCTTTAATCAACATCGCAGGGGACCGCCTTACACCCGAAGCGCTATGGGCGTTCGGACGTATCGGCAGCGTCAAAACCGACATAGAGACCGGATGGCTTGCTTATACCGTCAGCTATTACAGTGTGCAGGAGAACCGCTCAACGACGTGGATCCGCGTTTGCGCACCCACGGAAGACCCCAATAATCCTTTGGAACTGCTCGACGAGTTCGTCGGCTCTGATCCGGCTTGGTTCGGCGGTAGCGGCACACTGGCATACCTCAAAGCCGGAAAACTCTACTTGCGTCGCGATGGCAAAGAAGTGCTGGTCGATGGAGCGGACAACATCGAGGGATTCTTGCTCTCGCCCATGCGCGACAAAGTCATATTGATACAAACCGTCAAAGCCCATCCAACAACTGCGGATATCTATCCCGACCTGCCGCTGGCTTCAGGACGAGTTGTCGATGATTTGATGTACAAACATTGGGATGAGTGGGTGGATGAAGTCCCCCAACCCTTTGTCTATGACCTCCACACCGCTTATTTTGAGGAAGGGGAACAAGTCCGTTCCGCTTCGGTGGATAATCCCGTCAATATCTTGGAAGGCACAGCCTATGAGTGCCCGATGCGTCCGTTTGGCGGTATCGAACAGCTCGCTTGGAACCCGAATAACAGCGAGATTGCATACACTTGCCGCAAGAAAACCGGCATCGATTATGCCGTTGGCACGAACTCCGATATCTATATCTACGACCTCCAAACACGTGCCCATAAGAATATTTCTGCCCCCAATGCCGGCTACGACACCAATCCAGCCTATTCGCCCGATGGCGAGTGGATTGCTTGGCAGTCGATGGAGCGCGATGGCTACGAATCCGACGAAAATCGCCTTATAGTGATGAATCTCCAAACAGGCGAACAGCGCTTCCTCACACGTAATCTGGACACCAACGTCGATGAGTACGCTTGGTTTGACAATGAATCGCTGCTGTTTACGGCGTGCTGGCATGCCACAGTGCAACTGTACCGTGTCACAATGGACGGCAATACCACCAAACTCACCGATGGACAGTTTGACCTCGTCTTGGGAGATGTTTCCGACCACTATGCGTTTGTACTCAAACACTCGATGTTACAGCCCAACGAGATTTACCGTCTCGATATAACCGGCACGCAGCAATTGCAGCAGCTAACGTGGGAAAACAACAATATCCTTGCCCAACTCGATTGCGGACAGGTTATTCCTCGTTGGCAAAAGACATCGGATGGCAAGCAGATGTTGACATGGATTATCTTGCCGCCGCATTTCGACCCGAATAAAAAATACCCGACCATCCTTTATTGCGAAGGAGGTCCGCAATCGCCTGTTTCGCAGTTCTGGAGCTATCGCTGGAACTTTATGATAATGGCTGCCGGTGACTATGTTATCGTAGCGCCTAACCGTCGCGGATTGCCCGGATTTGGCAAGGCGTGGAACGAGCAAATATCAGGAGACTATGGCGGACAATGTATGCGAGACTACCTCACGGCTATTGACGAGGCGTGTGAGAACCTGCCTTATGTAGATAAAGACCGGCTCGGCTGTGTCGGAGCTTCCTTTGGCGGATTCAGCGTCTATTGGCTTGCCGGACATCATAACAAACGATTCAAGGCGTTTATCGCGCACGATGGTATTTTCAATATGGAAATGCAATACCTTGAGACTGAGGAGAAATGGTTTGCCAATTGGGACATGGGCGGTGCTTATTGGGACAAGCAGAACAAGATTGCCCAGCGCACATTTGCCAATTCGCCGCATTTGTTTGTTGACAAGTGGGATACGCCGATTCTTTGTATTCATGGAGAGAAGGACTACCGCATACTTGCCAATCAGGGAATGGCGGCTTTTGATGCCGCGAAGATGCGTGGTGTTCCCGCGCAGCTGCTTATTTTCCCCGATGAAAATCACTGGGTGCTTAAACCGCAAAACGGCATTCTCTGGCAGCGCACCTTCCGCTCCTGGCTCGACAAATACTTAAAAAATGACCAATCACAAATGTCAAATGTCAAATGACCATACAGCGAAGCAGATCGTTCGAGCATAGCGAGATAAGAAATCCCAAATGGCAAATGGCAAATCACAAATGGCAAATGACCATACAGCGAAGCAGATCGTTCGAGCATAGCGAGATAAGAAATGGCAAATGGCAAATGACAAATGACAAATGGCAAATAATTTATGAAATATACTTACGATTACGAAATACAATATCAGGAAGTCGATATGAACCGCAAGCTGCGGCTCTATACCCTTGAAAATTACCTCCTCAATGTCGCCGGACGTTGTGCTGACAGTTTGGGCTTTGGTGTCAACTACCTCAGCCGCAAAAACCTTACTTGGGTCTTGACGCGCCTGTCGTTAGAGATGCAAAGAATGCCCGAAAACTGTGACAAGGTGCAGTTTGAAACTTGGATCGAGGCGAACAACCACATGCTTTCCACCCGTGACTTCCGTATCTACTGGTTGCATGACGGGCAACGCGAACAGATTGGTTGTGCCAAAACCGTTTGGGCGGTACTTGATATGACCAAGCGTGAAATCGTCAATTGCTTTGACGAAGTGGCGTTTGAGGGAGCTGTAGATGGCGAAGTGCTTGAGATGCCGCGTTTGCCGCGCATGGCGCCTATTACTGAACCGGACGGCGCGGTAGAACATATTATTCAATATTCGGATGTGGATTATAACCGCCATTGCAATTCCTGCAAGTACCTCGAGATGATGCTTAACGCGATG